>Ga0180438_10000192_pt1 | contig 129889 bp, 189 predicted proteins | sample SS_ome_12_FD_132455 | JGI IMG/M metagenome (GOLD analysis project Ga0180438, IMG submission 132455) | Hypersaline lake sediment archaeal communities from the Salton Sea, California, USA - SS_3_D_2 metaG | ecosystem: Environmental > Aquatic > Non-marine Saline and Alkaline > Hypersaline >... | reverse complement strand
TCAGGTTCTGGTTCTGGCTCAGGTTCAGGTTCAGGTTCAGATTCAGGTTCAGGTTCAAGCTCAGGTTCTGGTTCTGGCTTTGGAGCTGCTTTTGGTTTTGGATCAGGCCTTACTATCGGAGCTGGCATAGGAACAGTATCTGGATTTAAAAGACCAGAAGGAGTATTATCTGCTGCATCGCTGGCAGATGTTTCAGCTGTAAGCGCATCCAGCCTTGCTTTTGCATCTTCCATAGTGCCAGATACAATCTCAAATACAGGAGTGGTCTTTTTGGTTTTAGGATTAGTGTATAACTCATCGTCATTCACTACATCGGTCAAAATCCTTATTGCAGCAGCCAAAGGCATGTCAGGATCATCCATGTCAAACTTATGGCCTGCATTGAAATTAGCTTGCCGCCTAGTCAAATCAAACTGCTTAATATAATGCCCTGGCACGTTAGTCTTAATAACGAGATCTCCCATGATTGTTTTTCCTCCGTGTTGAATCTACCAGGGGGCGATAAAGCCCCCTGGCAAATAAATTTTGAAATTACATTTAAAAGATTGTTGCCACAATGAAATCATCATTGCGATAACGAACAGGAAGTCCATTAACGCCAGTGATAATGTCAATCCTCTTAGGATCTACTTTGTCATTAACTACAGTTTCAGCGAACACTCCAGGTTTAGGAGCCAGCATGTTGCCTTCGCCATATTCAGAAAGAGTAGTAATGAAGTTTCCATATGCACTTTCACCCTCAGTGCCCAGCCCTGTGGGATGTTTTGCCCTTACGATAACTTTGTTATCAGGCAGGAAGGGTTTCGACATATAAAGGAAAGATCCAATCGGGAAAGCAAACTCCAGGTTCTCATTTAAGGTAACTGTAGTTCCTAAGACGCTGGCTACAGTGCAGATCTGGTCATACAGTGTATCGCCATTAGCGCTGTATGAGATCAGCCTGAGAGTATCGTTAGCTTCTATACCTGTAACATCATGCACAGTTACAGTGTTAGCGCCAACAACTCCGAGAGCTGTAAGCTCAGTAGTCATGACATAGAAACCGTCATACTTAGTGAACTTATAGTTACCTACATAAGTCTGAAGGATTTCATTTAAATTAGCCATTGTTAAAAGCTCAGGCCGACCACCAGTAGTGATAGTGGTTTTTACCTGACGGATGGCTGTGTTATCATAAAGAAGTCTTTCGACATATCCGTTGTAGATAAACTCTGCAGCCTCAAATCCAGACCCTCTGAATAAGTATACCCAGGCGAGCATGTCATCAAGGGGATTTGCAGAAGTAGTCTGCGTCCAGCGATCAACGCCTGTCAAGACAGGCAGATAGCGACTGGGAACGGCATAATCCACATCGAATTTTACAAGGTTAGAGTTAATACTTAAAGAGCCAAGAATAGCTTGCCATAAACTATGCTCAACTCTTATATCGACACGCTGTTTACCTTCGATGACTTTCTCATCGATAAATGCTCTCACGTTCTCCATCTCATTGAGAGTACCAAGTTTTCTCTTCCACATTAACTGGTGCGGCATTACAACTTGTTTCTCTCTGAAGAATGCGGGATGCATCTGGCGCTGATAGTACCCACCACCTTTGTATGGCGGAGATTCAGCACCCATTGCTACAGCTTGTGTCATTCCACCAAGCCCTAACTTAACGTCCCACTGAATAGTGTAGTCGTTAATGGGTTTCGTCTGCATCCATTTGGATGCAAGAAACTCAGGCCTTACCCCTATCTGCGTCACCAGTTTGGCAACGTATTTAGTTTGCAGATGGGGATACATACCTAACAAATCTTGTGCTGACATATGTAATTACCTCCGTGATTTAACGTTCGCAACTGCAAACTTATATTATGTAACAGGGCCTACAGGCCTTATCTCGATACGTTGTACTGAACTCCACGTTACTACAGAAGTCTCAGTAACATATCCACTCTTAACAATACACTGAGTAAACAGACTTACAGGTCGATCCTGCCCTGCAACTATATTGTATTCCCAGTCCACAAGCAGATAAACATTATCTGCGGTATGCACGCCGTTGTCATACGGCACTGCACGCTTAGTGGTAGGATCAATCGCTACAGTTATGAAGGGAGGGATCTCATCTGCATAGCCTTCATCAATCCACGCCGTTGAATCCAGCGTAGCAGACATAGTAACAAAGTCTGAAGATGCAAGAGCTTCTTTGGTAGTCCATTTACCAGCTATTGTGCCATTACCTACCTGACTCATGATTGTATGTCCTCCATAAAATTATTATTAATAACTTAGCCCTATTGAGCCACAGTCACCTAAAGATTACTCAGAACCGCTATCTTCTTCGCCATCAACCAGAGGAACATTCAACTTTTTCAAACGTTTCCTGATGCTCTCTTCGTCCATCTCAAGAGCTTTCTCCTGGTCGCTGAACTGCTGCGCTTCTTCGTCATCAATGCCAATGAACACACCAGCAGGCATGCTGTCAACGATTGTCTGGAAGATCTCTTTCAAGGAAACTTCTTTGCCTTCCTTGTCTTTGATCATCAGTGTATCGTTCTCCATCGTAATGTAGGCCTCAATGGTCTTTACGATGGCTGGCGGCACGCCCCTGGCTGATATACCCTGCAGGAACAGTTCTTTCTCAGATTTGAACCGTTCTTTCTGAACGATATCAAGCTGTGCATCTGCCTTTTTCTGTCCTTCTTTAAGCTGTTTGTTTTCTTTCATAATCACCTGAACCAATTCGCCCAATTCCTTTTTCTCATCGCTCAGCTTAGTGTTGGTATCTTCCATCGCTTTCAGCTTTGCTTCAAATGATTCTTCCAGCTTTTTGAGGTCATCTTTGGTGGCTGCAGGTTTTTGGGCTTTTTTCGTGCCTTTGTCTTTCATGTCATCTGCCTCCAATTTTTTCTTATCATCATCGGCATCCACGTCTCCGCTGTCGTCATCGCTGTCGTCAGCGTCAACGTCACCGTCATCCTGGTTGCCATCGTCATCTAAGTTCTTTGTTGAGTCGTCATCCTGGTTGTTGTCGTCCTGGTTGTTGTCATCCTGGTTGTTGTCGTCCTGGTTAGTGCCGTCATCATCATCGGCTGATTCTTTTATTTCATTAAACCTAAATGAATCAATTTCAAAGTCATCTCCACTTTTGAGATCGTCAATTATATCTTCACTTAAAGCTACAGGCTGAAGATTCGGAACGAATGGACGATTGGTGAAGCCACCACTAATTAAAGTAGGCCCATGCTCTTTATCCGCTTCTTTGTCCTTGTAGTTTTCAGTGTATTCGGCGCTGAAGTATCTATACTTCTTGCCTTTGATAGCCTTGACACCGTCCTCAGTGGGATGGATTACAGCGCAAAGAATGCTTACGCCATCACGCTCACGCAAAAGCAGCTTGTCTACCCAGGCCGAAGCGCCTATATCTGGATTGTGGGTAAAGTCAAAACTGATCTCACGCCCCAATACCTCATTGTCGAAATTTCTGACCATGTTTTCAAGCTTCTCTTTGGTAATCTCTAACTTACCATATACAGGATGCTTGAAAGTCCCTGTGCGCAGAATCTCAATGGTCATCGGCTTTGATGTTAGCGCAACAGGCTTGTCTCCTTCCGACAATTTGACAAACGTTAAGTATTTACCAACATGTTTCATTTTGTATAGTACCTCCAGATTTTCTAATTTTTTCTTGCATTGCCGATTGTAAATGTTTTGTGCTTTCGTTAATACGCCAGGATACTTGCTTGAAAGATCCGAGCCTGTTCTTGCACCCTTAACTGCACGTATAGCCGTTACTACCGCTGTACAATTAATTGAGCCATCACTGTTTTTGTAGGGAAACTTTTTGATCTTGCCTTTTCCTGTTTCTGAACTTTTAACATAAAGGAAATGTGAATCTGGAACGTCTTTGCGAGCTGTAGGGGCTGTCCACTTTTCAGCCATCTCTAAATCCTCAAACTCAAGATGCTCAGCCACATATTCCTCTACATCTCTTACAAGGTGAAACTCTGCCTCAAATTCTTTTTCGTCAAGGCTATTCTCTTTTGCCGCCTCTTTTACCGTCTTACCATGCCTGTGGTAATAAGAGATAGCGCAGACTTCAGCAGCTTCTTCAGGAAGCTTGCCTTGTTCTATCAAGTTAGCCTTGCACTTTAAATATTCTTTTGGCATGACTGAAAACCTCCAACAATGTAACGTGCTTAATGACAATTATAAATTAAAATATACATTAAGCAAGAAAAAAATTATGAAATTCAATATTTTTTTTACCCTTTAACCTCCATCCCATTTAGCCAATCGTTTATAGTTTTGGCAACTACCATTAAAAGCTTGTTATAATTGTCATCGTATGAAAATAGTTTATATTCTTCATAATTGCTCAAGAAGAACAACTCTATCAATACGGCAGGTTTTTCAATGACGTTTAGAAGATAAAGGTTGTTGCGCTTAACTATCCCTCTGTATTTAAAATCAGGGAAGTAAAGCTCGAAGTTGAATGAGAACAAATTACAGAAGCCCAAAGAGTTCTCATTCTTATATAATATCTCTGTTCCATTAACGTTTACATCATGAAATGAATTAAGATGTATCTCTATAAATATTTCAAAATCATCCATGTGCTCAACAGATTCAGCCTTCATAAATAACGAGCTATTGCTGCCTATCAGCTTGCTTGGGTCATTCATATCCATCAAAATAATTTCAGTATCTGGAAGTATTAAGTCTCTTTCTATCATCATATAACGCAGGTCGTGAATAAACCTGCTGGCATAGTCATGCTCATGAACATCTGCTACAGCGCTATATGCGCCTTTAAACTTGATGTCGTGCCCTGCGCTGATAATTACTTTTCTCATTATCTTGCTCCTGCAACTATATCAAGCTCCATGTCTGACGGCATAAACTTGACAAATAACCTTGCATATAAAGCGCCTCCTGCCATTATTTCCTGTGCAGGAGACATGAACTTCCCTGCTGCTGTTCGCCTGTAATAACCAGCGCTAAAGCTGATATCCCTGTGAGTGCTTAAAATGGAAGTCGCATCGTTAGCGTAATACAGGACAGGAACTATAGTAGCTGCACCATTGCTGTGAGAAAACTCAACTCCTACATGCAGCATCGTCTTATCGCCTATATATATAAAAGGATGTGTAAGAAGGTTGTCATAATCAGACAGATCTTGCTCTGTATCCATCGCCGTTACGCCACTACGATAATAAACTGCAGTGCTGTCCAGCTTAATGGATGCAGGAACAAAAAGCTGCATGATGTATTCAGTTGGAGATGCATCTTGCTTTGTGTTATCTATAGAAGGAACTCCAGCTATCCTTGCTTGCACATCTAAAGGAGTGTCTACCTTTATACCTTTGACTGTCATGATCTAATGCCTCCGTCAAATAGCCCCCAGGTAAATAATACCTGTGTCTAAGTTGGTTATATATCCAGGTTTAGAGCCGCCATCGTCATTTCTTTGGTCTACATATCTGCAAAGCATTTTAACATCTGTAGCGGCTCCAATAATACGTGTATATATCCTGCTGATATAGAAATCATTATTACGCTTCCATATTCTATTTCCAAAATTTCCAGCTATAGATCCTCCACCTATGCTCATATCCATATTTATAGGAGAAACAGTAGACAAGAGCACATCAGAATTGCCGCCATAAAGCACAGGAGTAAAGGTAAACTTATCTTTGCGATGCTCTATATCATCCATGCTGATGAACTTACAAGCAAACGCAAAGACTAAAATATTCTTATCTCCTACATAAAATTTAGGCCTGGAGCTATAACTTTCAATATCATCACTTCTGTCATTAGGAAACGTATTGGTATTATCATACAGATAAGGAGACAATATAAAATCAGAAGTAAGAGTAGGAAGCACCACCCTGAGAGTTTCTATATAACTATCTGAAGGCACTGCAGGATCAAGAAGCGCCTCTACAGAATCAGTCCCAGCAATAGTAGCGTAGGTAGGGATGTCCCCATAGGCAAATTTTCTAAATGTCGATATGCCTACTTTGTCTGTCATAGACCTACTCCTAGCCCATCCATCTGCTCTACTGTAGGCTTGATGTTGTTAAACTTCTCCAAATACGGCCTGAACACATCATACCTGGAATAAGCTTGTGACTCATTAGTAAACTGGTTTTCAATATTAAGGTATGCCAAGCCGCCCATGAAGCATCTGTTATTGTTGGCAGGATCGCTAATGGGATCATTGTATCCGTAATGACCGCCAAAGCTCATAGTCGTATTAGCCCAGTTAGACGGAAGCTCAAAGTTTTTGCTTTCGCCTCCAGGCCACCACCACACTATATCGTAACCTATGGATGTTATCGTTGCTGGAAGGACTACTGCCATTACAGTGCTCCACCATTCCTGCTCAGGAATAATCCACTTCCCATTCACATACATCGAAGGAACTCCTTTGCAGAACCGAGCATCCCAATTGGGAGCCCTGGAGCTAAAAGCAAACATTATATGATGCCAGAGATTAGATTCAAAAGATTTAGTAGCGCCTAGAAATACTTTATACCTGTCAGCCATACGCCTGTAAAATGCTATCGCACCACGAGAAGCCATTATGCCCCAGCATGAATTCAATGGATCTTCGCTATCTGCAACCTCAACAAGCCTTGCGCCTTTCTCCCAATTATCTGCTATAGTGTTTATATTCACAATCATCTCTATCGTAACATTTCCATCTATAGCCCTGTAAACGTCATATGTATAAGGCTTTTCAGCAAAAGAAAACATAGAACGGTTATCGCTCGTGCCGCATGACAGATCGCCTCCTACACTATCGCTGTCTCTTTTGCACATTTCTAAATTATCACTTCTATCCCAATTATCTCCGCTTTCTATGTCATAGTAATAATTTCCAGGCGATATCTCTCCATACTGCGTGGGCAGCCATTCTACGCAAGGGCCGATAGGAGACTGACCAAACCTGTGTTTTGCAGCATCAGTCTCTTCATTCATGCGAGCTTTGTATCCAAAGTAATAAGACATATTAGGATAGAGGGCGATCAAGTTAGCAAACTTATTTACCAGCGGAACGAACTGCGCCATGCTAGGTGGATAATTATTATTTAACATTGGCAGGTAATAATTATGATCTCTGTTTCTCATTATTTGATCATCTGGCGTAGAAGCATAATCGTCTACTATTTCAACCACCCTGTCATCTATCCCAAACATATGGAAAGAAAAATGATGCAATGCTACATTCGCTTTGCTTGTGTATTCTACAGTCGGGCCGCCTGAAAACAAGGTTAGCCCAGGCCATCTCCAGTAATCTATCTCAGGAGAAAAATAAAACGGCCCTGTTCCCCAATAGAATATGAAATTCTCATTGCTTTCTCTAAAGAATAATTTGCCATTGACATATACTTCTATAGTCCTGGTATCGCTTTTATAATTAAGCGTTATATCCAGCAATGGAAAGTCCACATCTTTGCTGTGCGAAGCTGTCTTGACATTGTATATGCGCCCTAGCTCAAGAGAATATACAATACTATCGCCAAGCTCAGTGCTGGAATATCTGAACTTCAGATCTACTGCATTATCATCTCCTGGAACATCAGCTATGCCAAAGCTCCACGATCCTTCACCTGCTATAAAAACAGAATTGGAAACTAAATATCCGAATGTAGGATCAGGAGCTGCAAGCGCACCTGCTTCATTAGGGATTATATTGCCAAGAACTTTGACAACGACATTCAATGAAAAATCTGACAAAGCAGGATCTTTAGTTAATTTATATTCTCCTGTATGATGAAGAGACAGCAATGAATCACCATAAGAGCCATAAGGACTTGCTGCAAAGTTTCTTGCAATAGTGCCATACACAGTGTTAAACATATTTGTCTTTTGAGGATCATATTGATCAAAATCTTCCCATTCAAATCTCGGTATATCGTCAAGCTCAAGAAGAGAATCTATGCCAGACTGATAATTTTTATTAGAAAGATTTGTAATTCGGTCTACAGCTGTAATAGTCCCACTATATTCCCTTTCCATCTGCTTGTTCACCTCTCCCATAGGAAGATCGAACAGGCAACTGTCTCCTGTAAATGTCATCTTAGGATACATGTGCCGTCTTTGGACTGTATGATAATAATTTTTATTATGAGCTCCATTAGCCTTCATAGCAACATACCTGATCTCTTCTTCGTTTAAAGGCCAGGGAGTGAATCTTAATTCGCTCATCCATCCATGCAGGTTTTCTATCATCAGCCTTTGAACTGGAGCCTGTGCATAATCATCATACCTATAAAAAATTTGAGGATTAGGTATATTATGACCACCAGCAAGCAATACTTCATATGCGTTATACTCAGCCACTTTCTGACCATTCATATAAAACTTTGCATCCTGACCATCCCATATCATAGCAAGATATATTCCGATATCCCTTGAAGACGCAGAATAAGGCTCCTGGTAGGCAGGGAGCCATTGGTTAATCTCTCTACCAGTATCTGCTATAGGATCATAAAAAGAAATCGTTGCCATTATTGCAGTTCGCACATAATCTTCAGACACATAATCTTTTCTAACCTGGAACCGCCAGGGTTTAGGAACGCCTGCATATATATCTCTGGAAACAAGATGATTAAATACTGAGCCCCCTCCTGACTCTGCTGGCTTATCCTCATTACGATCAAACGACACTATAAACTCTATAGTAAATTGCTGTCTGTCAAAATACCTCTCTGTCTCCTGAAGAGCATTATCTCTTAAATCTATAACAGCCCTTCCCATGCCTCCATCAGTATGCATATACGCTGCCCATGATGATATATCAGCATTTCTGAGACTGCTGCCTATAACTCCGATTTCATTCTGTATGCTGAATTTATAATCATGAGTATAGTCTTTGACAAAGTTAGAGCCGCCATTAGACATGCTGCCGCCAAAATTAAAATGGACATCTCCATAAGATTGCAAAGCAAACAATTGATCTATAGTCACAGTGCTTGGCATGTCCACTACAAGAAGAGCCTGAGTGTCAGAAACTATCTGAACGTTTAATATCCTTCCCTCTACAAGTTCGTTATTATCAGTATCATATCCAAACAAGCTAATGCCTTTGTTTATAACAAAGACCTGCACGTCTGTTATCTTCCATTCAGCATCTACTCCATTATTTGTTATTTCAAGCACAGGATAGTAATCTTCATTATAAGGAATAATATCTTGGAAAAAATATTCTTCGTAGTAAACCCAGTCAGGAGAAGGAGATTCAGGAGCTATAACTGTATTAAACATATCGCCAAGCTCATCCCATCCTACTGAATCATCTACTCCATACATGCGCACCAGGACTTCACCATCTATAACTTTTATCCAATACCTAAGCATATAATAATTTCTATAAGTGAAAGATATCCAATCACTCCACATGCCTCTCTTTTCACCTGGCACTACGTCTGGAACATCTACGTTAAAATAGCCGCCACAAGTAATTCCAGGGGGGAGATCAGTTGTGATCTGATTACTTGTGTCTGTAGTTATGTCCATATTATAGTCTTCATATTCATCAGGCAAGAATACATCAGTGCTAGTAGCATCCAGCTGCCACCAGGGGTAACAAAACTGAGGATCTTCAAACGTCCAGCCGTATGTGCCAGTAGTAGCCTGAAACTCGGCCTGCATCCACTCTACATCGCTTGTAGAATCTATATTGATAGGTATATACTGGATATTGCTGTTTGCCAATGCAAAGGAGTCGCCAACTATATCCAGCTTGATAAAATCCATCTTAGGCTTGAGCAACGTATTCCTAAATGGTGGATTAAACTGCCGCCAGGGATTATCATGGCTATGAAACATAAATCTTTTAAATTCAAAAGAATTCATCAGCTAACTTTCCTATCGACATTGCGCTTCTTCAGCGTCTTGGCTATATCACGCAACAGCTCGTTGCTTTCTTCCATCATCCTTGCAAGCCTCTCAGTTTTTTGCGCTGTTATATCTATCTCTCTTTTGTTCTCTAAGGCAAATTGAATCATAGCTTTCAGCTCTACAGGATCAAAAGGCTTATTAATAAACCTATATACCTCTCCGTTGTTTATAGCCCTGACAGCCTCATCATATCCTGCCTTTCCAGTAAGCATAAATCTTATTGTCTCTGGATAGGCATCTTTCACTATCTTAAAAAATTCAACTCCATCCATCTGAGGCATAGAATAATCAGCTATGATCAGATCTATAGCATTATTCTCAAGCAATTTTAATCCTTCTACGGCATTTATTGCAGTATAGACTTCATATGATTCATACTCTAATAAATGTTGCAGAACTCTTAAAACAGCTTTGTCATCATCGATTACAAGAATAGATAACTTTCTGTTTTGCACTACTTCCATTTTATTCTCCTAATCTGATTTCCTTAGTTCCTGAGCTATTATTTTTAAATAAGTAGTAGCTTGGCTTTGCATCTTAATAAGCTCTTCTACCTGTCTCAGCCATGATCTCGGCATAAACCACTTAGGGCTGCCGTCTTCGTCATATTTGTCATGCATGTCAAACATAACATCAGTCTTGCGTTTACACTCTGCAGTATCTGCGCACAAAGACTCCATCTTTTTGTTAAGACCATTCATAATAACAGTCAACGCTTTAATAGTTTCAGTCATATTATTTACATTAGAATTCATCTGTCCTGTAGCCTCAACTACTATTTTTAAATCTCCGTTCTTTGGCGCTTCTGGCTCTTTTTTAAGATAAGCCCAAACTATATCTCCCAAAATCTTCATGGATACGCCAATAAGCCCTGCGCCAATCAGGTGCAGCACTCCAAAACTTGAAACATCAGCCGCCATAACAATCTCCTAAGCCACTGTGTCTATCATAATTTCAAATGTATCATCTATTTTAGCACGCCGATAGATATCATTCGGAGACACAAGATTAAAGTCATTATCTTTTTCATATTGAGAAAGATCGAAACGCTTATCTACTTTGGCTAACGCCCTTGCGATAACCTCAGAACACAGAACACGATAGTTAGAGGCAAATACATTCTTAATAGTTATGCCAAACCATTTCAATATGTAATAGAGCCCGAAACCTATAAGGCCGCCATAGTCATATCCATGACCTATATACCCAGTAAGGCTTTTAATAAATTTTTCAACCTGCCTTTCATTTTTAAAGTCTGGACGTATAAGACAGCACTGATGATCGCTGTCAATGTATTTAAATATCGCATCTTCAATCACTCCGTCTGCGCTGGCTTCAATAATATAAATAGGATCTTTAGCTGCTACAGTGTGCGAGAACGGCCCATCGTCAAACCATCCTATAAGCTCAGACACAGGATTGCCAGATATAACCAGCATTATGTCGCCACGTTTAATGTTTCTTAAAATATATTTTACATCGTCATCTGTCATATCGTATGCTGCCTGTATGTGTTTAAAATGCCCCATGCCTTCCATGCTGTCTGAGATACATTCGAAGCTATTATCCTCATAAAATATCCTGGTGGAAGCATCTCTGCATCATCAGAATCAAGGTAGTTATAAGTATAGCTTGTTCCATAGACAAGTATCTCATTGGCAAATTCAAACACCGTATGTTCGATATCATAAAGATCATAACCGCCAGTAGCATCTGCACAGAAAGAAAGCTGGTTGTTTACCAAGTTCCAGTAGCCAGTGCTGGTGAAATTAGGCACAGGATAAGTAGCTGCGGTAAACACTTTAGAGCCAGGAATACTGTAAACTATGCGATGATCTCCTAGCACAGATAAGAAGCCAGCAGTAGAATCAGCAAGAACGCTGGGTTGCGCTATCACATGAAAACTGATACTATCTCCCCATCCTGCATCTTCAAAAGCAAAATAACCATCACGTATATATATGTATGGATCTATGAAGTGGATGTCTCTTACCAGCTCAGATGTGGTAGCGTCCAGTGCCAGCATAAACTTATCGCCTTCGCCACGCTTCATCTCAACATGATCATCGCCTGCGCTGCTGAAATAGGTATAATAGCCAATAGGCCTGCGTGTAGCCAGCGCCATAAGCTTTTTATCAGCAGTCTTAGAGAACTTCTGCTGGTAATTTCTTATCCAGTCTATACCATCACCAATTGAAAGATCGCTTGTGCCGTCATTGACTGTGAATGTTTGATTGCTTATAAGCACCACCAGATCTTCAGAATTAGCCAAAGAAGCAGGGCTCTCAGTGCTGACATCCCTCTGCCCATTGGCAGGAACTACCATGCCGCCTAGATCATCAATAGACACATCTTTGTCTGTATTATTTTTTAATATCTTAGCCATATATCACCTTATGGAGCCACATACCTTCTTTTGCACCAAAGCACCATATTAGTGCTCTTTACATTTCCTCCTGCAGCATCTACAAACACCTGCAGGTAATCGTCTGCATCCAGGTCTATATCAAAAGTAAGATCTTTAGCATAATAAGCAGCACAGGTAAGAGCGCCTAAGTTAGTAGCACTGTTATTTTTTCTTATATAAAACACCTTAGTCGCAGTAGCGCTACCAGTGGAAACCCTGACTGAGCCGCCTACTATAGTCATATCATGAATGATTGGATAACCAACAGTAGGATGTGCTGTCAACCCAGTAGAAGGCAATAGCTGATTTCCAGTAGGCTCATCCCTGCCAAGCGTAAGCGGTATCAGCCCAGGGGTCAGATACTTATCCCTGACAGGATCATACATGTAAAGCTCGCCGTCATCGTATACAAATTCATCTCCGCTTATAACATCCTGATATACCCACATATTAGAAGTGCTGTCATATATAAGAGCGTTTCCATGAGAAGGCATGTCGGTAGTGATCACACGCCCACGAATAGCAGAAGCATCAGCTTGCAACTCTCCTGATGTTATCTCACGTTCAGATATAACTGTAAACACATTGTCATTTGAAAATATAAAAGGAACAGTCCCGTAATCATCATTTATGCTTATATTGCCCATCTTCCAGTTATAAAATAGATCGTTAGAACGAGAAAGCAAATCAAGCGTAAACTGGTCTGTTATTACCACAGTGCCATCAGGTTCCCCAGCAGGAAGAAGGACAAAGCCATGCACATCAGGAAAGTCAATAGGTAATGCCGTCAGATTGGTAATCGTCCTGGTTATTCTTTTAAAAGCTGTTAAAGCCATGACACACCTTTATTCTACCCAATTATCCTCAAACCATTGGGTTAAAGTTGAATCCGCATCCTGAATCGGTATAAGTGAAAGCATTCCTTCACAACATACTGTCAGGCTTCTTATATCCATATCGGCATCACCTTGATCTATTTTCACATTAGCCGAAGTGGTTGTATCGTAGTAATACCTGATCATCTGCGGAGCATTAGCTTCACTTTCAGTATCATCATATTTGTAGACACAAAGAATTGGCTTGGGATATTCGTCATAAGCTGAATTAAGATTATATGAAGCAGGAGCATAATACTTATAAACATCTGCTGTGAAGCCAATTCCAGCCATTAAGACAAATAAGAAAATCAAAGTTGATAAAAATATTTTCTGAAACATTATTTCCTCCTTTTTAACTATCTTGCTCTATCCTATAAGTGTACATATTTAAATTAACTTGTCCTGAAGTGCCTTCATCAACGCTCAGTAATGGTTGCATAGCCACTGCAGGAATGTTTGTTGTAACAGACGCATACTGCGTGCCATCAACCGACCAATGGACACCAGTGCCATCAGCCCAAATTCTGAACACTGAAACAGTGCCAGCGGAAAAAGTATGACCAGTGGCTGAAGTAGTTGAAGTGCCGCCGCTACTGCATTTTAAATATATCGTTCCTGTGCCTGTATGTTCAATATAGATATAATCATCTGAACCACCTGCAGATGATTCAATCAATCCAACTTTAAATAACTGGTTACTGGTTCCCCCTGCACCTGCAACCGAGAATATAGCAGTCATATCAAAATCATTAGCATATGCAAAAAAACATATATCATTGAAATCAGCTTCTTCTAAAGCAGGGCTGCCAAATCCGCTTGTCCTCATTTGAGCAACGCCACTTGCCGTTGTAATCCGAGTTAGCCAAGTTCCACCATTAGTAGTCCTTCTATCCCAATAGCTAACATTATCTGGAGAGGTCGGATATGTACCCCTCATAAAATCATCACGAAATAAAACTTCAGGGGGAGTCGAACTGCCACCACCAATGGGAGTTCCGTCAATTGCAAGCCCTGAAGAAAAATCCCAAGAATCTAAAGATTCATTCCACTTCATATATTCATCGTTTGTGGCCTTATCAACCTTCATTATGATAAAGTCTCTATCGCTTGGAGAAGATATGCCATCTCTCAATAAAATTATTTCCTGAGTTGCAGCAGTCCCTCGAAATTCTAAATCAAACATCGGCTGATCAGTATCCCACATCGAAAGAACCAGATTGGGCTTATTAGTGTTGATTCCGAAAGTAGCTATATGACTACGAATCCAGCCTTGAAAATAATTCTCTCCCTGTGTCGATAATGCAAAGGCATTTCCGCTTGCGTTTGTAGCACCAAAAGTACCACCGATGTTCGTGCCAACATGATTATCATTGGCTTGACCTATGACTCCAACTACATTAACTGTACTAGAAGCAGAAACATATCTGCCAAGCCCATATACTCCAGCTGCCCCTCCCCAGCCACTGTTTGTAGAAGCAATTCCAACTACTCCAAAAGCTTGCTCATTAGGAGACGTAACATGCTCAAACAATCCTCCAATCTTAGTCGCCCCTAATGCTGTTGCTGTATCTCCACCAGCACTCCAGAACTGATACCCTGTAGAAGTGGTAGTTCCCTGAGCTGCCAGCCCGAATAAGCCTGTATAAGCACCAAAAATTCCATATGCTGCAGGAGCGCCTATAGGAGCTGTTACAAATGTCGGCCCCATTATACTCAAAACATTTGCAAACCCTGCTATTGACGAAACGCCAATCAATAAATCATTATCAGTGCCAATGCCAGTAGCTTCCCAGGCAAGTATTATGTTGCCTGTAGCAAGGGGAGTAGTGCCGCCGCCAAACACTAAAGCAGCTCCACTTGGATTAGGAGGCGAAAGGCCTAAATCTTTAAAGCTGGCAACAGGCGAACCGCTTAATTCGAAATCAATCTGAGTAGAAGATTCAACATCATTTTTTAGAATGTTGCCTACATTAGTCCATAGGCCTCCAGCGCCGCCAGTGACATTTACAGTAACTTTGCCGCCGCCTTCATCCGTCACAGTAAGGCCGCCTTCAAAGTTTACAGTATCGGCATCAGCTATCTTTGCATCATCTTTCTGAATTTCAATAGTGCCTGCGCCTCCACCAGCATCACAGCGAAGCTTATCCCTGATGCCGTCAGCATCAGTATCTTCAGACAGGTAGTATAGCTGCTGAGCCAATGTGAGAGATCTGTCATTAGGACTTTGCGCCCCAGCCTGTGCTACATAAATAGTTCTTATCTTGTCTCTAATGCCGTCAGCGTTAGTATCTTCAGACAGATACCACAACTGAGCATCGTCATCAAGAAACCTGTCAGCTATAACAGATGTGCCTATTAAAATGCAAAACAGGAGTATAGAGCCTGCCAAAAGTTTTTTATGAAATTTCATTTTTTATTTCCCCCTATTTATTCTTTTCTATCGCTCTTGCTTTGGGAGCGCCTTTGTTTTTCATATTGTTTTGTCTTATTTTTCTTGCCTGATCAGCTTCATCTTTAGTAGCAGCTTCCTTGACCTTCTCTTTTTCAACATCTATCTCGCCATCTTTCTCAGTCACAGTTTCTTTTTCAGTCTCTATTTCTCCACTGCTGCCGATTGGAATTGCTTCATAGCTATTATCCAAACTATCAACAGGTATCTCAAGGAAATCTGCCATCTTCTCAATGCTAGGAACATTTTTAGGATAAAGACCAAGTTTGGCAAGTGCATCAACATTCTTAAGCGTCTGCATATAAATTTCTTTAAAGACAAGTTTTTTATTGAAATCCAGATTATCTATTTGAACCCTGACGGCTTTACGTTTCGCCACAGGCCAGTTATACTGAACAAGATCTTCGACAATGTTTTCTTCTATCCACGTCTCAAGTTCTTTGATCAGCTTCTCCTGCGACATCAGAAACATGTCTGCATGAACCGAAGCAACATTATAAGATCCAGAAGAAGAATCCTGCACGATTGTTTTTTCAGGAATTAACAAGCCACGCAGGATCACGACTGACAGATGCACTATCGCATCTATAAACATATCGCCACGCCTCTGATCTTGTATTAAATCCACAGTCCACTTTGGATTGCCTTTCTCGCTTTCTTCAAAAGGCAATGTAACAGCAGAATTGTTTGCTATGTTTTGAACTATATCTTGCATCAAGGTAAGATTGTCATAATCTTCATTATTAATGCGAGTCTGCCCAGGAGGTGCAGTGCCCTTGATAGGCGGCGTTCCACGTCTTTCAAAATACTGAAGCATCCACAGATACATTAAGTTCTTCCAATACCAGTAAGCATAAACACGGTTCAGCCTGGAAGCTCCAAAGTAATTGCCGAATTCAAATTCGTTTGTATACCACGCCGCTTTCGGCATCTTGATTGTGACCTTTTTGCCCTTGACATTTTGGGTTATGCCTTTAAACCTCTGATGCCTGTTTAAAAGTATGGACACAGAAGTAGGATGCAGGCACTTGATGTATTTATATTTTATCAAGTCTCCTTTATAGTATGTAATAGGAGTGTCAGCAGCTTTATCATAACCAGTTATACGAGCGCCTTTTTCCATTGTAAATACTTTTTCAAAAGATGAAAACCCAAAGTCAATAGACAGGAGCGCATCGCTTATCAGCTGAGTCCACAGGGGCCTCAGTATCGATTGTATAGTGGCAGCTATACTTTTATCATCACATACAATACGCCAACTCGCAGCTATAATAGGATGTTTAATAATAGCCAGCCCTAGCGCTATCTGAGGATCTTTACGCATCTGCTCCAGAGTGCTGACAGGTATATCCATCTCTGGAGGAAGGCCTTCACCACTAATATAATAGCGCCCATAATCAAGCTTGCCGCCATACCTACCGTATTCCTTGTTCACAAGAGAAAGCCCCTTGAGACGATCTGCGTTATATCTATTATTGATATTAGGCATTTGATCAGAAGTTTCTTTCAGGTAGGTAGTAAAGGCATCTCTGAGATCAGAGTGCATAAACTTACTAGCCAAGCTCTGTATCTCAGATCTTTCTTTGATGCTAACGTAATTTTCTACGTGTCCCTGTGCCTTTTTCATAGGGTAGTGCCCCCTTTGCATCTCTACCTGGAGATCTGCTGATGCCATCGCTGTTTATTTCAATCAAACCTTTAAAGATAGAATTCATTTCATCAGCAAGCTTTGGAACTGAGCTTATATCGCTTAATCTGGAAGGCATCTTTTGAGCCAGCGGCGCAGATACACCTCTTGTTTGAGGCAAGTATTCTTTCCTTTGCGTCTTAACAACAGTAGGAGCAACAGCGTTCCAGTACTTAGGATCTTTCTGCGCTGGGGTTCCCATATAAGATGCCAATGCTAATGCAATAACTCTATCAGCATGATGGTATTTAAGCTCTCCAGGATCAACGTCATATCTGACGCTATTAAAATTAGTTATAATTCTTCTGATAGAAATAAGTTGTTTGACCAGTTCCATGTCTTCAGGGATAGCGATCATCTGCCCTTCAAACCTGATCTTTAGGTTAGTGAACAACTGGTTCTTTAATACATTGGTAAAAGACAGCGTCTTGACACGGCTGCCAAACTCGTTCTGAAGCTGCTCTGCGAGCTGCATGCCGATGCCTGTTTCATCAATGCCTAACTTGATAATTGGAAATGTATTCATGTAATACTGAAGCTGCCTTCTCTGTTCTTCAAAAGGTATGTTCTTAAATGATCTTGCAAAAACAACTGTCTGAAGCATACCTTCTTCTTCTATTATTTTAAATTCAGCTGAATCTTTCCGTCTACCAACGTCATATCCAGCATAAAGATTTTTAGATATTTTACCCTTAGAAAGATGCTCAAGCAGAACATTTGCTTCGCCGCCACAATAGATAAACTTTTTGTGTTTATATTTTTGCTTGATCGGATAATCACGAATCTTGTAAGGAGCGCCAGTAAGGTCTTCCTGCCTGTAAGCAAACTTGCAATGGTTAATAACTTCAGGTGGGAAGAAAAAGCTGGCATCGTCCAGGAACTTGCAGTTATATTCCTGTTCGAAAAAGTCTTCATCCATGTTCACAAAAATTTCCATAAGTATTTCTGTGCCAAAATGACCCACCACTTCACGAATAGACATGCCTTCATCTATTGCTAGTCTGGCAACATGGATGTCATCTACCAGACGTGGACAATCATAAAAAGGAATATTTGTTATTTTAAATCTAAACTTGCTTGGATTTGTAGCAATGTTATAAAACTTGCCCCTGCTGCCCAGCGGCGTAGAACCGATAAACAAGCAGCCGCCGAAAGATATCATAGGGAGCGCTGCAACGTATATCTGGTCAGCCCAGGTATAATGGGCATATTCATCCAGGAACACGTCAGTCCTGCTTGTTCCTTTACCTCTTGGCTCTCTTTGTGGATGGCTAATCAGAGTTGTTCTTGTTTTATATTTTCCAGAAGTAGATTCAAACTCAAGGCGCTGGATGTTGTCAACGACCAGTTTCTTTTGCCATGCTGAAGGCAGGCTATCATAGCCCATCTTCGCATACAGTATTTTATTGTTAGCGTCATCTTGATTGTAGCTGACAAAGATAGCCTGATAATCATGGTATAAATGGGAAGATGCAAGGCCACGCATTGAATAGGCATAACTGATGCCAACACGCCTTGACTTGTTTTGCAGGCTGAATACATTTACTTCATCGACAATCTCTCTGCCATATTCATCCAGTACAAGCGGCTCTCCAGAAAGGCTTATCAATCCCTCATTCCATCCAGAAAGCGTTGTGAGCCAATTAGACATATCCTCTTCGCTAGGCTCTTTCTTGCTTACAACATAAGGTATTTGAGCTTTCTTATTGCTGTTAGCATAGACAGAGTCGAAGGGGTTATCTTTTAACCGAGGCTTTGGAGCCTTCTTGTTGCTGACTCTGATCTTCCGTTTATTCGGCATTGTTTACTGTTTCCTCAACAGGTGCTGCTTCCTGTTCTATTTCAGAGGAAAATGGCTGTCCATAGTTCAATACACGCTTTTTAAGATCTTCTTTAGCGCTGCTTCTAACTTCTTTCTGCTTGATTTCACGCTTCCTGTTTTTAGCAAACCTGTCTCTTACTTCTTCTACATAAGTGACGCTCTTCTTTTCAGTAACATCTTCAGGATTATCTAATCTTTGTTCTTTGGAAATGATTGTAAGCATGTTGATAAGATTTTCAAATTTAACATTTTCAAGAGCGCCTTCCATGATGCGCTTGAGGATTTCCTTAATTACGAAATCAGCTATGACACGGTTCTTGTCTAACCTGTAAGAAGCCAGGTCTTTGTCTTCCAGCTTGTTTTCCTCTTTTTGAAATCTCTCTACAAAAGAAGGATCTTGCATTAAGCTCTCTATCCGATAAACAGGTATATTGAGCATTTCAGCGATACCTTCTATGTCGATTTCAGTAGCCATTATAGGCGCAATAAGTTTATTGCGCATGCGCAAAATCTCTTCTGGACTTCGCTTGGCTTTCTTTTTTCTCTTACCATTGTTAGACATATCAAATTCCAAATTTTACACGACTTTAGCTTAAAGTATAATAGGTTATAAATAAAAAACAAGAAAAAAATTGGAATTTCAGAAAATATTTTTTTGCTTGATAACTGGCAAGAAATAACTTAGTATCTATGAAACAATTAAATAAAAAGGATTTCCAGATGTCTAAGAATGCTAAGCTTTCAAAACTAGTTGAAAAAGCTAGGAAAATCTTTCAGCAAAACTCAAACATCCCTATGTTTGCTACAGAAATAGACCTGACGAGATCAGAGCTAAGACAGCTTGAAAGGGCAGGAATAGTTAGCTCTCTGGCGCTAGAAATAGAGTCAGGTTCTATAGTGAAAAAGTTTTATTGGGAGCAATATGATGCCTAAGCCAGTTAACGGAAACTCCCTGCTGTTCGGCGCTGCAGAGATGCTACATGTGTTATTAGACGTAGATCCAGAAACGGAAAAATTTAAAATCATATTCATCACCCATCCAAAATTAAAACTCAAAGGGCCGATAATTTCACTCAGCTCAGAAATATCAAACTTGATTATTGCGATGCTAACTCCTTTAATTCCAGATAAAAATCTCAAGATGCGATTTCTGCCAGCAATAGTTTTCAAAAAAGAAATAGAAAACACCAAAGCAGAAATAGTAATGATGGGAACAAAGCCCAAGCAAGAAGGCAATGGCAGCGTTAATTTTTTGCCACTTAAACCGTCACAGATACTTATAGAATCCCCAAAGCCCGATAAATAAACAACCTCCACTCCCCTAAAAAAGTTCTTGACAAATAATTATTTATATGTATAGTTATTTATAAAGGAGTATTTACATGCATAAGATACAAATAAACGTCACAAGAGAGCAGTTTAAAAAATTAGACAAAATATATGAAGAGACTGGCGCTAGAAGAGCAGAGACGGTGAGAAGAGCGCTAGATAAGTATTTCAAAGAATATGAAAAAAATAAGAAAAGCATATAATTTCAGGCTCAAACCAACACCTGAAATAGAGCAAAGGTTTGATGAATTTGCTAATGCATGCCGCTTTATCTGGAATAAATCACTTGCTGTTCAAAAAGAAAAATTAGAAACCAAAGAAAAATTGTTGAGTGAATTCGACATCAATCGCCTTATAGTTAAATGGAAAAATAATACCGAAACATTATGGCTTAAAAATATTAATATGAAACAGGAACCTTTAAGGATGTCAAGACAAAGTGTGTCAAACTTATGTTTTAACTATGAAAAGAAAAAATGTGCACTTGACTGAAGCTCAAATAAAGAGCATCCAGCAGCTGTCTAAAGAGACAGGGCTAAAGCCTGCTGAGATCATACGCAGAGCTATTGACGCATACATTAAAAAGCACAGGAGAAAACCATGAGCAACGGAGACAACAGCATTGCCCCGACCAGAAGAATTATAATCCCTATATTCATTCCTTCCAATAGCTATGTAAAAAAAATAAAGAATATAGTCACAGATGCTGAATGGAATGAGATACGAAGAAATACATACAGAGAAGCTAACTACAGGTGTGAGATATGCGGCAGAACTGGACAGGACTTTGGCTACAACTACCCTGTGGCATGCAGTGATGTTTGGGAGATAAACGATGATGAGAACAGGCAGATACTCACTGGCTTTGAAGCACTGTGTCCACCATGCACAGGTGCCAAGTTCTTCATCTTCATAGAGGCATCCAGAAGGCTGGCTATAATAAGCCATATGGCAGAAGTTAATCAGATAGATGTTATAGAAGCAGAGAGAGTTATCCGTAACGCCCATGTCAGATATAGAGAAAGGTCTAGCAATCCGCCTATGAATGTAGATATAGAACACCTGTGGAGACAATACAGGATAGATCCTTTTAACGATCATGAAGGAGAGCTTCAAGAGATAAACAGCAGAACCCCATCCGAACTGGCAAGACAGGCTATATCCAGGGAAGGCATAGAGCTTTCTCCTACAATGCCTATAGCCGCAGAAGAAGTTCTGCCTGCAGACCCACCATCGCCTAGAAGAAGAACATCTCTGATGGCTGAAGACAACAGAGATCGTGTAGACATGGAGTCAAGCAGAGTAGCAATGACTCAAGACCTGCTTGATGAATATCTGGAACGGCACGACAGAGTGATAGAAGAAGAAAAAAGAGATAAGAAAAAAACAAAAAATATGAAGACAAAAAACCCTGTTAAAAAAGAACCAGATCACATAACGACAGACCATATTAAAAGGAAGAAAAGAAAAATATGGCTGCCAAAAAATTAAATCTAGCAAAGGTAGTGCAACAGGATTTCAATGCTGACAAATACGCCATTGCCAAAGGAAGAGCGCAGACAGGATTCAAAGGAGAAGTGTTGCCACTGGAAGCAAATATGATATCAGAATTTAAAGAAAGGAGATTAGATGATGAAACTTATTACCCACGCAGCAATTTTGACGATAACCTTTATAAAATTGCTGTTTACTTCGTCAAGCTCTTTATGGGACGGCGTATCTAATTTAACACCATCAGGAAGGAGATAGCCATGAACACATTTTTTCTAATCTTTAATATTGTTAAACTGCTCTGGCCTTTCATGGAGAAAGTCTTTGACTATGTGTGGGCTAAATGGAAAGAGCACGATGAGATCAAAGCCAAGCATCTGGCAGAAGGCAAGTCTGAAAGTGAAGTAGATATATTGCTGGCTGTCTTCAAGGGAGATGCCAGGAATGAAATTATCAACATGATGAAAGAGCAGAACATCAGCGAGAAAGTAGCCAGGGCTGCCCTGGAATGTCTGTTGATCGCTATCGGCAAGCTGCTTGACAAAGGCAAAGATCCAGAGAAAATTTTCGGCAAAAAAAAGAAAAAAGATATTGAAGTTGAAAGCTCAACTGAGTAAAATATTTTCAGAGGCTGTTGGTCAATATTAATCCTTAAGGTCAAAGATTATTACTTATGAAGCGTCGTGACTTTTTTGGAATCATAATTTTATCAATCTTCTAATGTGGGTATTAGAAGTAAATCAGTCAGTTTGTTCTTTCTATAATAAATAGTAGCTGACAAGCAATAACTGTATAGCCAACAGCCTCTACCTTTAAGGAGATCTAAATGATAAATGGTATAACTAAAGAAATGATAAACAACGTGATGGCTGAGCTTAACGCCATCTTTAAAGAGATTGCAGGCATAGATGACATGCTGACATATAATGAAGAGGCTGGCGGCGTAATGTTAGCCACTCCATTCCTGCTCTCTAAAGGACAAATAGAAGAGTTTGTCATAAGCCAGGGATGTGCCAACTTCAAAAGCTTTATCAAGCAATCAGGATTTGAACCAGAAGAAATAATAAAAGATATAATGTTCCTTGTACTGTCATCTCTCAACAACAACCTGATGACGATGATGCAGAACTTCCCAGGAGACAGGTTTACACAGTATGTCGAATCGCTTGACAAGCTGGCAGAGATGGAAGCAGCTGAAGACAAGGAACAAAAACTAAGAGGGCTGCTAGGGACAAAGGAAACTGAAAACTAATGTCACTAATACATGTTTGCGAAAAATGTTTTAAAAAAATGAAGATACCGATGATCAGCATAACAATCGGCTCTAACTGGACTTGCCCTGTATGCAAGAAAGACGGAGCCACAGTATTGATAGACTCATGCAAAGCGCTTAACAAGCTACTTTACGATGAGGATTAAATATGGAAAGAGACAGTGGAACAACATATACCACTGGCGATAACAGCAGCACCATCTCAGGCACAATAGTACAAACTATAGACGATTCAAATTCAGCCACAGACAGCTTCGCAGAAGTCAAAGGGCATGTGCTTGTCCAATACACAATATGTAGAAGACAGTATGAAGAAGCCGAAGAATGCTATCTTGAAAAAGAACCTGAAAAATACATCATAGAAGACGAAGACGCAGAAGATCAAATAGACCTAGATATCTCAAGGGAACCGCCGTAATAGATATCCATGTTGACGATCCAAGAAGCTTAATCGATGTTGAGTGGCTGGAAACAGCCACTCATTTTTCCCTTGACTTTTGGTAAAAGCTTAGCTATACTTTAACTTAGAACAATTTAGGAGCCAACTATGAGTGATTGGTATCATAGATCAAGCCAAGAATATAAAGAAGCTAATAGCTGCCGCAATGCCTCCTGGGACACTTGCTCAAATGACAATTCAAGCGATATAACTGGTGGAATAGGTTATGACGGTTATTCGTGGGAATCTGTAGATGCAGTGACTGTTGGCTACTCGCAATGCCACTATTGCGGATGTATGTGTATAGATTTTGATATGCATTCTATTGGCGATGATAAAGTTATTTGTGATAATTGCTTCGATTACTTGTTTGAAATTTTACACACGCTAAACAGGAAAAAGAAAAGAATAATTGTAATTACAGAAAAAAAGAAGGCAAAGAATGATTGAAACAATCTTCCCTGAATGCACAGGCTGCGGTTACTGCTGCCATAAAGCTCCATGCTCAACAGCACAAGAGCTCTACAACTGGCAGCTTAATTCTTGCCCTGAACTATTATGGTCAGAAGAGAAACAAAGATATCTGTGCGGATTGATGATGCGACCAGGAAAGGCAGGAGAGATATTTAGAGAAAAACTCTGTGCAGGCGAAGGCTGCTGCAGCAACCTTAACTCTTGGCACTATGATGTAAAGAAACGAGAACAGATCAAAGCAAAGGAGACAACGTGATACGCATTACATGCATGATGAAAGACTGCATTTTCAATGTAGGAAATATGGTAAAGCATGCACACCATGTTATAGGATGCGGCAAGGTAGATCCAAATATAGAAGTAGATATACGAATGAAGACATCTTATTGCAGAAGCCACGAAAAACCACAAGAAGAGGATGGAACAAAATATGATTCTAATAGATGAAAAAGGTAAAATGGTCAGCGATAAAAGCGAGAGGGAGCTGCACGCATTTGCTAAAAAGATAGGTATAAGTAGAGATTGGTTTAACAAGCCGCCTAAAGATGTAAGGATACCGACAGCGGCTTCTTACAGGCACTACGATCTCATTACCAAAGCCTTGATGGACAGGGCTATACAGATGGGAGCAGAAGAAGTGCCGACCAGAGAGCTTATCTATCGTGCGTGGTGGCATAATAAGCACTTGAAATCGACAAGGTGGAAGCTGCGGCAGGTCGCTAGGGAAGCGGCAAAGCAAGTAAAAATAAACGCTGAAGCAGAAGAAAAATCTGTAATTACAGAAAAAAAATCGGAGAAGAAGAGTGCCAAAAAAGCGAAAAAAGCTAGACCGAGAAAAAAAGATAGAGTTGGTAAGAAGGTCAAAAAAGCATAAGACCCATGTGATAAACGGCAGCTGGACAATGCTTCTTAATGGGTTTAGGCCAACTATACCTGCATCTATAGACTGCAACGACCCTATCATCATGGCTAGAGGACTGGTAGATAATTCTGAATGCAGCATTACTCTATGCAAGGCTGCTATAAGAGTAAAAGACGATATAGAATCTTTCACAGGATCACCAGATGAGATCACATGTATGGCATGCAAGAAAATATATTTCAGGCACAGGCATAAAGACTACAATAAATTTTTAATCAGCATCAAGAAAAGAAGAAGGGCGATAAGAGTATGAACCTCAGAAGAAAACTAAGAAGTCTTAGAGAATTTGCTATCTGCAAAGACGGCATCTGGTTTCCATATAAAGGAGATGTCATTCTATACGTATTTCCCTGGCGCAGAGATAACTGCGTGTTTGTCAGCGTGCTGTCTGAAGGCGGCTTTACCAGCCTGAAAGAGATAGACAGGTTCTGGAGCCAGTTTGCAGAGCTCCAAAACAGCGAAGGGCTCACTAGTTTGGAAGATGTAAAAAAAGAATTAGACATAGGAGATGATGATGGATAGAAAGAAGCCGCACCTTGTTTTTAACGTCCTTATCTCAACTACAGATGGAAGCATGTATTGTGACGCTACCTGCCTGGAGATGGATCTGGTTGACGCTGGAACTACTAACGACCTTGACGCATTAGCACGAGATATGGCTGACATCATCCAAACACAGCTGCAAGAAACACTGGAAAATGACAATGTCGAGAATGCATATAGAGGCGCACCTTTATGGCTATGGTTAAAATGGTCTAAAGCTGGAGCCCCTACTAACAGAATTATAAGAAAGATCATAGCAGACGGCTTGCACATGTTTGATATAGAAATATTGTTTTATGAGGATCTGGTTTAATGGTTAAAAAAATAACATTAGAAGACGTAGCTGAAAGCATGCACAAGGTTGACTTCTACAGCCCTGACAGAATATATAACTGCTTCAAAGGAATGACTGGAGAGTTGCATGTGATAAACTCTGTATTGCCTATGCTCGGCAACAACAGGAGGATAGTAGCCCATTGCGGCGTTGAGCAAGAAGTCCATCCGTTATCAGAAGCAGAGATTACTAAAGTAGCAGCTGAGGATGCCACAGTGATATGTAAAATGTGCAGAGACGTATGTAAAATATATTTGCAGCCAAAGCATAGACCGCTGACAGTCAGCACCAGAAAGAGAAGAAAGTTCAACTATGGTAAGTAGATATTTAAATTCAATAACAGTGGATATTAAGATGTATTCATGCTTTACGTTTGAAAGAATACATCACATAATCAAGACAGCTGATGCTGATGGGCACGACTCAATTGCACTCAGGGCGTATTGTACTGCAGGATGGCTGATAGAAAAAGCGCATGCAGATAAAGTCATAAAAGTAGTCAGCAGCACAGATCCACAGCTATGCCCTCATTGCCTGATGGTAGCTAATACTAAGATAGAAATAAAAGAATATGATCTGAAAGATATATTTCCACCAGCAAGAAAACGGAGAAGGTTTAACTATGGTAACAACGATTAATGAATGGGAACATGGGCCTATGTATGACGTATTCTACGAAGATGGACATTATCACGTCATTTCAGAAAGACAAGTAAATGTCGATGATGGTCGCATAGATGAATATATGGTATCAGTATGCGGCAGGCCTCGGCATATTAATCCAGAGATAGATGTAAATAGCCAAACCACCAATATACGCAGAGATCATCCTTCGCTGTGCACCGCATGCATGCAGCCTGACAGAATGATATCCAGGCGAATGAAAGAAACTATAAATAAAGTCAACGTTGATCAAGTAATAGATTGCAAGCCGATGGTCAAGATGGCACGCATACTCAACCTTTCCGACAGGGAAGTCCTCATATCAGGAGAGGCTGGCCCTGGCGCATCTATGCTTGTCAAGATTCAACCAGACTCTATAGTTACTCTGTCTATGCACGATTACAACATATGTAAGAAGTCAGATGCCTTACAGGGCATGATACACGAAAGATACGTAGAGATAGATATATGCGACCACTTCTTTACTTTCAACCTGCCAGAATCTACTCAAAGGCATATAATAGGCACGATAAAAGAATCGAAAGACAGCTATGATGCCAACACCCACAAGCTCGTGCGCTCTGCAATCTCCATGTGTGAAAATCACTACATGGAAATGAGCTCACAGCTGATAGGAGAGGCATTCAGGCACGTATGGTATAAACATCCAGATCTGTGCTACACTTGTAAGGTAATCTATAACAGGTTCCACAAGGGCAGAGAAGAAGTAAGCAGCCGTAAGAAGAAACGCAAATTCAACCAATTCAAAGGATAGACAAACTATGTCAAACAAAGACGATGATATAAGACTTATAATTAAAAAAGCCAGGATATTAAGTCTTACTGATTATGCTGTCTATTACAATTCAAATAATGACGTATGCCTTCTTAAACTTGAGCGAGATCATCTAGCAATCATAAAAGAAAACAAATATAACGCCCTGTGTATTGAAGCACCACAATTCTCTAATGATATAGCAAGAGGCGCAGTAGAAGTAGAAGTGTCAGACTACTACTACACTTATTTTCATGATTACGACAAAGAAAAAATAAGACACATTATTAAAAAATTTGTAGATGTAGAAAAAGATGGCGAGATGCGCAAATTAGCTGTGCCATATTGCAGTGAAGCAAAACCATCAATAAGAGAAGAAAAAAACACATGGAAAAGATTTAAATATTCTTACTGGAGACATCCAGATCTATGTGTATTGTGTAATACTGAATTATGGAAAGACAAAGGAATAGCAGAAAAAGATTTTATATTAAAATCAAATAAACGCAAATTCAACCAATTCAAAGGATAGGCAATGGCACACATCGATTATAAAATGGTAATCTATAAAGAGCCCAACGGCGATATCCAGGGGCATGTGCTGGAGATGGGCATGTCTACAGCCAATACAGAAAAACCATATAGAGAACTCACAGGAGAAGTGCTGTCACTGCTGATCAACGGCACTATAGAAGCTATAGCCGAAGAACTTATCAAAAATTTTGATGACCATGCAGAGCAACTAAAAAGAGTAAAAGAGGCTTCAAGCCTGGAAGAAGATCGTCCAGATCACCCTTATATCAACCATATCACCAGGAGAACAGATTTTCATTTAGATAGATTCAAGCTCTTCAGCAAAGTAGCGCACAATCCTATAGCTACTATCTATAAGCCTGTAACACACGATCTCACAGGAACGTTTCTGATTAGCCTCACAGCTTACAACGGAATACCAGATAATAAAAACATGCCCAAGCCTAAAAGAAGAAAGAGAAATATAAAAGTTGACAAAGTCAAATTATAAGAGGTAAGATATACATGCTCCATCAGACAGATAGACAGACAGAAAAATAAGGAGAAAGACATGATAGTAAAAATTAAGACAGACAAAGACCGCTTTTTAATCATCGACAACCTTTCCCATGCAGAATATGATCCAATAGGCTATGTAGCATTTGATGCTGGAGGCAGATGCACCTGCTCACCAGATAGCGCATGCCGTGAATGCAGAGGGGCAGCGTTTAAGGTGGGCCATGACATCAACTTGAGCAATGCAAGAGAAGTAGAGAACTCCTTCAGAAAAATGTATGCCCATGTAGCGATGCCAAATCTGGATCTATGGCCTTCTGCTGGACATGCAGACAACGACCATGCTCATTATTTTTATAACACTATGTATCTGTTTAAAAATGATGGCACTGAGATAAGCATCATCTTTGATACAGTGGCATATATCTGTAACGACAACAGCAAGACGCTTGAGAAAGTGGATTGTAGAAATAACTTTTAACCAATAGCTCTAAACTGTCTGGTGGAGCTAAATAACAAAGGAGCCAACAATGAACGAACACGCAGGCCTTATGATCCAAGACCTTAAAGAAAAAATAAAACTATTAGAAACTGAAAACAAAGAACTCAAAGAGCACGCCAAAGAAGCCGAAGCAGCCGCACGCACGTACAAGCAAAGATGGCTTGATTCAATGGAATCGCTGCAGCACATCGAATACAAAATAGACAAGATGGATGCGTGGCTGACAGGGATGATTGTGCAGAGCGAAACAACAGATAGGCTAAGACCCGATCACGCCAAGCTATTCAGAAAAACAAGAACTAAGTTCAAAGAGCTTGGATTATAATATGTAATTTCAGAAAAAACAGGAGATATGACTCAATGCTCATTCACTTCGTCTACAATATAATTATACTTAACGATAAATCAGAATACGCAGCCATCTTCGCACACACTATAGAAACAGGCAGCACTCACACTATCTCATCAGAGCCCACAGAGCTCACAGATGAGGTTTTAAGCGCTTTTATCTACCATGTGCCTATACGTATCAAAGAGAGCTTCATACGGTCTGTAAACGGATATTTTGACGCTTCAGGCGACTTTGATTTAAACGACTGGCAGGCTCAGACTAACCACAGACATCTCGTTGGCTTTACAGGAGAGCTGCATGTAGAAATGTTAAAGACATATTTAAAGTGCAACCAGCCGCCACTAGCCACAGTCTACAAGACAGCATACCATACCAAGATAGGCGAAGTTAATATGCAGTTCAACTTCCACGACTGCACTAAAGAAGGGTTTAAAGGAATCAACCCTGCCAGAAGAAAGAAACGCAGAATCAGCTTTGCAAAGGAGAAATAATATGGAAGCGATACAGCAGATCACTTTTACAGAAGCACTGACAGGCATCGGCATAGCTGTCATGCTCATAGCCGTCCTGGTATTCATAATGGTCAGGACATCATTATCGCTGATGCAGTCAGGAGAAGACGAACGCAAGCCGCTGTTAAACGTGGTCATATTCGGCTTTGCCATCCTGCTAGGCGTATTCGTCTGTGACAAGGTCATAGCGCTGCATACAGACATCTTGTCTAAAGAAGAGTCGATAAGTGTTTTTAATTTAATCAAAGACATCAGCCTGATAGTCTTCGGATACTACTTCGGAGTCAGCAACGGCAAAAACAAAGGATAACCAATGCCCGAAAAAGACTATGAACAGCTGAAAGACACGCTCAAACAAGGATTTACCATGAAGGCCAGGATAATGAACATGGCCCACCAGAAGCTCGTATACCGCATAGATGACTCCCACGTAAGCCTGATCATAGAAAAAGATAACATGACAGTCCTGACGATGGACGAATGGTACAAATGGATGAAGCAAGTAGGCTTTGACGGCGATGTTATGTCAGGCAGGCTCAAGACAGAGATCGTCAAATACTTCTACACATTCAACGTGGCCTACGGCTGCGCCTGCCATATAATCAAATATACAGAGGAACGAGACTACGGCCTCCAGCCCATACCCTACTGTGATGCAGCGATGCACAACACTATATTCCTGGCAAGCATGGGCGATGCACGCCTGCACGAAGTATACGAAGACAGTCCAGACATCTGCCATGACTGCCTCAAAAAAATAAAGCAAGACCAGGAAATAGAAGTCACAGCAACAAAAAAACTTAAAAAGAAACGTTTATTCAACCAGTATAAGGCAAGATAAATATGGTAGCATATAGCACTCCAGCATTAAAGCAGAAAAAAGACCTGGCTGAATACCTTAACAGCATATATGTTGTAAAGGCACGTATACTTAACCTTACAGAATTAGGCTATCACTATAAACACGAAGAAGAAGAGATTGAGTTCCCACCAGATTCACTGACGATCTTAAATTCAGAGCAATGGATGGGCATCACAGCCAATACCAACTTCCTCAATAGAGTCCAAGAAGGCATATTTAAAGTAGACATAGCCAACTACTATATCTGTGTCAGGTACGCAGAGGGCAAGACATGGCACATAGTCAAAGAAGCCCACCTGACTAATATAGGCGGCTACACGCCTATATGCCTGTGCGATCCAGACAACCCTGCAGGCATAGTGACATTCCAGGCATCAGCCCATAGCAGGATGAATGAGATATACAGCAAAAACCCAAACCTCTGCCGCATGTGCCACAACATCGCCAGGGGGATAATACCGGAAGCAGATACAGAAGGCATGCGCATAAAGCCCAAAAGAAAACGTCTATTCAACCAGTATAAGGCAAAATAATGAACATAACCAGAGTCAAAGAATACATGGAAGAGACTGTTGCCAAGAAGATAAGGATACTTTGCAATACAGCAACACCTATATCTTTCGTATTACATGGCAGATACTGGCATCCCACATTCAACCCAGGATCTACAATCACAGTCAATATGGAAGAATATAACGCCCTGCTTGCACATGAAACTTTCGTGAGGCTCATAAAAACCAAAGGCCTTATCATAGAAGAGGCTGTCTATTATACCTGCTTCAACCCCAATCAAGACTCGAACAGCCTCTGGCATGTCATCAAAGACGTGCAAACGGCAAGCGAGACGTTGTCTATATATAGACCCAGGCCCCTGTGCAATGAAAAGATGGATCACAATATGAGGGCATCGGAAAAAACGCCTACACAATGGGTCACACGGCTCCAGCACAACTGCCCCGACATCTGTATGAAGTGCAGAGTAATCATGGGCAATATCTTAAAAGAAGCCGAAGACAAGCAAACAGACCCACCAGCGGCAGCTCGTAAGAAACGTTTATTCAACCAGTTCCTGAAAAGCTAGTTATATCTATTAAGTGGCAAATACTGATGAGCCGCACTTTAAATTAACTGTCATTACAGATTTTATTTTGCTGATAAGATAATTATACTTGGCTTTCTATTAAATATCTGCATTTTTTACCTAAAAATGTGTTGGAATTCCAGAGGGGAGAGGCAAGTTATACTTGACTATCTATTATAATGTCACCATTTTTTACCTAAAAATGTGTTGGAATTCCAGAGGGGTGTAGCGCAATATAAAAATTTGTATAACACAAAACGGGCTGATATATGCACTTGTATACTCTGTAACCCTCTGAGAATCAGCGATTCCAGGCGGTCTGTATCATCGTCATACAGCCACTTTTCAAGTATACCTTGCTTTCTACGATTAACAGCGGGTTTGCGAGTGCTTGTAGACACGCTCTATTAGCCTATCTTCAAGTATACCTTGCTATCTGTGATTATAAGCGGATATTCAAGTATACTTAGACAACAAAAAAAGCCTATCCGAAGATAGGCTATATCAGCAGGTTTACAGCTGTTTAGCGTGCAAGTGGTTCGATCAATCCATAAAAACATGCGTCTGACAATAGGTTAACTGCCTTGAATACCATGTAAGAAATAATTGAATAAGTAAAGATTTGTTTAACCATTGAAAACCCCCTTGAATAGCGAGTCTTGAGGGATAGCCCCAAGACCCGCTGTTAATCAGTGTTTACAGATGTTTAACTATTTAGCCTTTACTCTAATCACAGGCACTGTCTTTGCGTCTGTAATATCCCATATATCAAGATTAATATTATTTTCTTTGCTTGCGTCAAGTGCATTTTTCCTGCTGACAGTGACAAAGTTTAATAATGATTTAATTTGTTGACTGGTAAAAGATACAAGTAATAAGCTATCATATCTCTGAGAAGTATTTAAGATCAAGTCGGCATTTTTAAAATCCCAGGTATGATTGATAATAATGCCGTTTTTAGTTTGATGTTTAATAAGGCTGGCTTTTAATTCTTTTAACTGTTTTTCTATTTCCTTCTTACATAATTCGAGATTTACTATTTCACTTGTTAGTTTGATAATATCTAAAGCCATAATCTTTCCCCTTGTAGGGCATGCCACATTGTAGCATGCCCTTGTTAAAGTGTTATTAAATGATTGCTTCTATATTTACCATGCCGTTATTCTTTGTTAACGTCAAGGTAAGATATGCTTTTCCGATTGCTAGATTAATCACTTTAACATTGTCCATTGATACGTTAAAGCAATCAACTGAATAAACTAATCTAGCAATTAACTGATTAATCTCTTTTTCGAAAAACATTGTTTCGATAATTGTCTGTTTGAATAATTGAGATTTAATACTTTGACCTATCAACCCGATATGTGGATTGACAATTATTTTTGCTTTTTGTGTTTTGATAATACATTCCATGTTAAAGCCCCCTTGTTATTTGGTTGATAATATTTTTTGTATCTCTTTTTTGTTGATAAGTTTTTCAAGATGAATCCTGCCTTTTGCTCTGATGATAGCATTATCACTTAATAGCATCTTATAAATTAAGTGATAGCTATCCATTAATTTAACCTGTTTCAATATTTCTTTTTGGAGTCTTTTTGCTTTTTTAATTTCGTTAGTCATTTTTTTTTCCTTATGTTTAAATGTTTTGTTAAAGTTAACTTTAACATATCATGATTAAAAACTACTGTCAAGCGTTTTTTTAATAATAATTCAATTATATTTATCTTTCTATGATTTAACCTATATCAGCCTTATGTCTGACTATGTTAATATATAGCTCTAATTTGCCCTGTGTTGGATTATTAATTGTTAATAGGGTAAACATACTTGACTATATAGAAAATAGCTTAGAATTGAAATATGGGACAATAGCTATAATGGTATATTTCTTATATAGCTAAGTATACTTGAACATATATATTAATTATTGTATGTCTTATATAGCTAAGTATAGCTATCCGTATACGTGTGTGCGTGATCGACCTGGAGTCTAATAGCATCTGTCAAACCGTATATGTCAAACCCCTGATATGTAGCATCTGGTATCTGTCAAACCATGCGTGTCAAACCCCTGATATGTAGCATCTGAAGCCAAAATAAAAAGCCCCTGCTAGATAGCAAGGGCTTAAGCACTATAAGTGCTTACAGGGTGAAAGAGGGGCTTTAAAACGGTTTAAACATCGGCACGTCAAGATTATGCAATCCAATGCCGACCACTACTCGGTTTTTATCTTTCCTGAGTTCAAAGGGCACGCCACCTGCAAAGAAATTGCGAGTAGTAAAGCACTTGAGCATACGTGCGTTTAATACGTGCTGGCATATTCTTTCTCTGATGTAGCCGTCAAGGATGATATCATGTATCGCCTGAATGATATCCTTGCCGATAGCATCATGGTAAGAAGCAATTGAGTCAGCAGGGTTCAACGGTTCACGTTTGAATATCAGAGTCATCAACATTACATTGCCGTCAATGATAATCTCAATATCAGATGTTTTGCTATTGCTGATAAATTTTTTGTTTATATCTGGCATAGTTTGAAAATCCTTTCAGGGGGGCGATTTCAGCCCCCCTTGTTATTCATAAAGCGTTTATGTGTGTGTTGTCCATGTGTCATCACTGTTCAATTTGATAACACCGTTAATTCTCGGAGTCCATTCTCTGAAGTCCTCAGAGTGCTGGACACAAAAGCCAATGCAGGAATCATACATATCACTGTAAATAACTACTCTGGAATACTTTTCCTGTTTTTCATTGCCCCACTGCATCAATCGATTTAAAGCACTGACCAAAGATAAACAGCACTGACAAGCTGACTCAGGTTCGGCATCTCTTTTAATAGACTCTGAGAATGCCTTTTGTAAATCACCGTTTGAGTCATCAACTAATGAATATTTTAAAATGCCTTTTTCCATGCTTTTCCCTTCGGTTAAAAGTTAATATGTTTTATATCCCGTATCATGTGTTAAAGTATAATTGACTTTTTAAGATTTGTCAAATGTTTTTTTCTGAAATTACAAAATAAAAAAAGCCCCTGTTAAGGGGCTTCTATGAAGAGATACGGGTTGAAGGGTTTTTATTTTACTGGTTTGTAGCAGTTAACTCCGAGCTTAATGCCGTCAGTACCATCGATTTCATGGTTGCCCTTGCTACTGGCAATGTTATTTGACTTGCCAGAGCTTGACAGGCCGAGCTTCTTTGATAAGTCAATTTCGATTGTGAGCTTGTTTCCCTGAACTACGGTCTTTACATTACTTCCGATATTGCCGATAATTGCATCGGCTTCTTTTTTGGTTGCTGATTTTGGCATAGTTTTGTCCCTCTCTTTTTTTGTTGGTTTGTTGGTTTTTATTTTTGTGTCCCGTATCATGCTTATAACTATAATTCACTTTTAAAGATTTGTCAAGTATTTTTTTTCTTTAATTTCATTTTTTTTAATCCTATATATAAGCATACTTGATTATATATCATATCGACCTGGAGTCTTATTGCTTGCGCCTGTAGCGCCTTGCGCCAGGTATGTCAAGACCTGGAGTCAAACCGACTAAGTCAAACCCCTGATCTCAGACTTCTGACTTGCGCCTGCGCCAAGTCAAACCAAACAGCTGAAAAGCCTTATTGTCAAACCGTTACAGCCATTCCCCTGAAACAGTGATTATCAGCGCAAAAAGAAAGGGCATCCGAAGATGCCCTGTTGGTGGGAGTTTTGGGAAGTTTATACGAAGCGGAACTTAGGAACTTCATCATAAGGCTTCATTGCCTCATGTGCAAACTTGCACAAATCTTCACAGCGCAAATCATAATTGCCTCTCTCGTAGGCTTTCGCCCAATTCCAGAGAAGTCTGGCAATGATGCCACCAAAGCACTGCTGCAATGTGCGATGGCCTTTTAAGATACCTTCAACAAAATCATCATTGTTAAAGGGATGGCAGTTGACCATGTCCATGACTGCCTTAGCTGCTACCTTCTGGATTTCTTCGAGATGCTCTCTCATGTTATTCTCCCCTTTCTTCGATGCAACCAAGACAAAAAGCCTGATCGCCTTCGACTTTAAATTCTTCAGGTGAAAAAGTAAAAAGATATGTGCTGCAAGAGTCGCATTTAATAAGGCGTTTAGCCTGCTCTGTTTCTTTTAATTCCATAGCTTTCCTTGTTGCTTTGTTGAGAGCGCTCAGCGCCTCTTGAAAGTCAGCTCCCAGTTCAGGATAATCATCTTTGATAGCTTTGACAAGTCCCTCTAAGCGATGTCTGGCGTATCCCATGAATATCTCCTGATAGCCTAAATCAACCTTGTCTCCATTTTCGAGCAGTTCTAATTGATCTTCTGTTAATGGCATAGTTTTTTCCCTTCTGTTAAAAGTTTGCTTCTGCTTCTTCTCTCCAGATGCCGTCAATGATATCATCATGATTGTTTTCCAGATACCATTCAACCACTGCATTCAATACAGGAGAATGCACGTTTACAGGCAATTCGTCATCATCACTGTTTGTTGCTGAGTCAACGGTAAAATTTCCCAAGTCAATGGTAGGCTCTTCAGCTGGCTCTGTCATTGTCTGCCTGCAACCTGCCGTGATGCCATACTCCAGGGTGATCTCAATGGCGATATTGCCTTGCTCGTTTCCAATTTCGATTGTTAAATTTGTTGTTCCCATGTTTAAGCTCCCTTCTTATGTGTTCTATTGTTAAGTATAACAGACTTTCTATGATTGTCAAGTTTTTTTCTGTAATTACAGATTATTTTTTTTCCTTATCAAGTCTGATAACAAGACAAGCACAAGACAGACACAAGATGTAAACAAGACATAGACAAGCACAAGACAAGCCTAGTCAAACCATAGCTCTCAATGTTCTAGTCAAACCAGCAATGTCATACTTCTGAAAAAAGAAAGGCCGTCCGAAGACGGCCTCATAGAAGGGAATTAGAAGGGAAGTTATTCAGACATTTCTGCAGGATGTTTAAACTCTTCATTAAGAGCGCAGTCAAATATCTGGTAGAGATAATCTTTGATCATATCTCTATCTCTGCCTGTGATTCTCAGATCAATGCCATTGAAAGCAGGCTTGACGATTACCTTATGATCTGTCCATCCGTCATACATACCATGTTCAGTCATATGGTGAAATGAAGTATCGATGACTACTTTGCCATCGTTTGATTTTTCAATGTCTATTTTGCATCCTGAGTCAATGCCTGAGCCTGACGGCAATACGTCTCTCTCTATGTGCTCAAGCATTTCAAGATGATCGTCTGCCCACTTACTGCCTACTTTTACGCATCTGTGATATGCTCCTGCTGTTGATGCTATCTGTTGGATTACTGTTTTGTTCATATTCTTACTCCCTCCCTTCGTGCCCATAAGTAAAGGCCTTCATCGTTTAATATCCAGCCTCTGCGCTCTTCATTGTTCAACCTGCAATTAGAGCAGACATTTTTAATATGTCTGTCTATCTCTTCTTTGTTTTCTTTGATAAATTCTCTTAACGTCATACTTGCGCTCCCTTCATATAATTTTGTTATTTCTTTCTACCAAATCCCCCCAAGATGTAAGCAAGAACTGCTCTATATCTACATCATAAACAATAGTCGGGCAGTAGGTTTCACCAGTATTGCAGTAAACATATCTAGCATCGCACCAGAACTTGTTCCATATATCTTCCTGCCTGATAACTTCTACTCCATGAGTTTCCAGTGCTTTGTCGATTATATCCATAGCCGTCTGGATGCTCATGCCGTCAAGGTTAGCATTATGGATTGATGCTCTGACAAGTTTAGCCTGCTCTCTGGTAATGTTAAGTGATTCTGTTAATCTCTTGATACTTGGTGCTCTAAAAAATGCCATGCTTTAGCTCCCTTCCTTATGTCGTTAAAAACAAGTATACTTTGCTTTCTATTGTTTGTCAAGTTTTTTTCTGTAATTACAGATTATTTTCTACACTAACTTAGGCACATGTGCCCTAGCTTAGTGACCAAGCTAAGGACAAGCTAGGACTAAGCTAGTGCTTGCCTAAGATTAGCTATTTTCTTAAACAGGAAAGCAGGCTAATTCAGGAAAGTCAAACCAGCTCTGTCAAACCCCTGATCTGATTCTACACAATAAAAAAGCCAGCTCGTAAGCTGGCTCTGTGAAGGGAATAGAAGGGAGTCATGATAATCTTGGGAATTGCTTTCGGCCTATCTCCTGCACTCTAGGCCACCAGTCAGACAGGCTTCTGTAGTCCCTCAGTGCCTGGACTTCTTCAGGATAGCCAGCCTCTAAGAGTTTAAGGTGATAGCCGTCGGCGATTTCCATCGCTTTAGACAGAGCCGTCTTAAACCCTGAGTGCATGCGGTATTGCCACTTGTAAATAAACTCTTCTCCTGCTGTTAGTTTTTCTTCTGGCATAATTTTTCCTTTCTTAGTTGTTGTTAAGGTTAAACATCTCTTCCATATCAGCAGGGACAAAAACAACATTTCCATCAATGTCTCTTGTGACCTTGCCAATGTCTCTTTTCTCGCTCTCCTGTCCATCACTGCCTGCTGTGATCTGGATATGGAATTCGTCTTCGCCTGTGGCTTCATTAAACGTGGCCTCTACCTCTACGCCTGATTGCCAGCCGTTGATTTCAGCACTCATACCACTTTCTTTAGTGCCAAGCCTTGAAGCCTCTTTACGATTGCCTTTGATTTCTGCTCTGTATTGCGCCATGCTTTTTGCTCCCTTCCTTATGTCGTTAAGTTAAGTATAACACGACTTACAGGAATGTCAAGCGATTATTTTAAAAAAGTTCGGGGCAGCCTGCCAAAGCCACCCCTACGATTGAAAGGAAAAAAACTATGTGCATGTTAAGTATAACATGCTTTGCAGGATTGTCAATCTTTAAGTCAAACCAAGCCTGCCAAACCCCTGATCTAACTTTCGTAAATCGCTGGTGTCCTCCACTTGATCTCTATACCGTCTCCAAAGGCTTGGTCAGACTCTATAGAGCTGTTAGGCTGATAATGATCTACCAGCTCTTGAAACTTGGCTTTAGCTGCCTCATCTGTAGACATTATCCACAAGCTCTCATCCCATTCACCATAGCTTGTTTCTAATCTCAAGATGATTAGGTTAGCATAATTTTCTGTCTCTACTCTTGGCATTATCCCCCCCTTGCTCTCATTTCGTTTAGTATGCCCTCTGTAGGCTCCCAGTCTCTACATAGAACAGTATTAGTATCTGCATCCACTTCCTTCTCATCATGCATACAGCCGTCTACACGGTCATTCCGACAAGTATTGCAATCCACCACGCAATCATGATGCTTTGCTACCAAGTCCCTATAGATTCTTTTGCCGTTTGTTTCCAGAGTATCAAAGCACAGCGCTGGCGAAGGTCTAAACCTTATGTTAGCCAGCCGTCCGAATATCTTATACTCAGGCGTATTCTGCCCACCATGCCAGTCACAGGCGAAACAAAACCACGCTTCACAAATATCAAATCGATCAAAGTCAGCCATCATCTCCCCCTTCCGCAGACTTCATAGCTATCTGGTATGCCTTATGCAGTGCCATGTTAGCATGTGCCAGCTGAGTTTTAATCTTGGCTATATCTTCCTCATTAGCAGAGAAGGTATAGTCTATCAGGTCATCCCTGTTCTCTAGGATGTCTCTGAGAATCTGCACAGGCAGTTCAGCCTGCATGATGTAATTGATAATCTTGCCTCTGGTAATGTGCGACTTGTGTTTAGGACGCTTTGGTTTTTTCGGTATTGGCTTTGGCATTTTGTTTTTCTCCTTTCCTATCATCCTAAAATCAAGTATAGCTTGCTTTTCAAGATTTGTCAAGAAAAATCTGTAATTACAGAAATTATTTTAGCTAACACCAGCTTTTAGCTAAGCAGTGAAAGCAGTATGCAAGCAAGCCACAAGCAAGCTCCAAGCCCACTGCAAATGTAATAAGTCAAACCATTCATGTCAAACCCCACGTCTCAGACTTCTCATGTCAGAAGCTCCATTGTCTTGCGGTCTATCTTATGCTGTTCAGTGTATTCTGTCTTACCTGAACCCATCTCCTGTATGCCGAAAACCAGCTCTACGTCAATGATTCCATCATCACAGTCAAAGACAGTAGCTTCTGCAAAACCACCATTAATGTTTTGATATGGAGCGTAGGCTTCACCTTCCAGGGCATCAAGCACCTTGCAAAGCCTCTCCAGTTCGGACTCTGAGAAGTCCATACAAATTTTTAAATCTCTCTCCATAGTTTTCTCCTTTCAATCAGTTAATATTAAGAGGTGTGGCGCACCTCATTTGCAAAGCACCTTGCGTGCTCTCTTCTTATGCGATTCATTTTCTCTGATGCCCTGGAGACAAAGTCAAACTCGTAACCTATGTCTTCAGTCAAGTGCTTGATAAAGCCTTGGACATAAGGGTCTTCGAACGATACAGGTTTAGTATTAGTCAGTATCAATCTATACAGGCATGAATCATGCTGACCTATTACCTGGCGAACGCTATCGCACCTGTAGTAATAACATACCATGTGCGTTCCGTCAGTGTCAGCAAACAGCTCAGGGAATACAGCCACAAGCGTTCTTTCTGATAGCTTGTCTCTCCTGATAATAGCCTTTACTGGCTTTGTCCATTCTTCTGCCATGTCTTCTCCTTTTAATTTTCTTCAAAGATTATATCACCGTCAACGTCTGTCACAATCACGTATCCATCATCATCTACAGTCACAGTCAGGCCGAACAGGTCGGCACTTTCTTCTTCATCTTTAGCACCGTTATTAATCCATACCTTGATGGTTTCAACGCCTTGCTCATCTTTAGTATAGCGAGTGTCTACCCCGATGGTTTCACCCTGCATATATGTTTCCATTGGATTCTTAGCCATTATTTTACTCCTTCTAATCCGAAAAATTTGTTTATCTTCTTGCCACCTAACCTGTATTGACGGTCTGAGAAACAGGGCACTGCCTTGCCTAATGAACTCATGCAGGATGAGGCAACGTGCCTGTAAAAATAATACCAGTCCTGATTCCATCCTACCTTGTCATGCTTAACATCATTGTCTGCCAGCCATGTCACAGCATCATCTACCAAGTCCATTATCTCTGCCTCAAACGTTTCTTCTTTCAATGGAATGACTTTGCGCTTGACAGTCATTATAAAACTGCCTGTCTCTGAATTGACCACTGAATGCAGGATTAGAGTCTTTCCAATTTCATCATCTTCATAGCAAGCATAGTCAAAGCAATGAAAATCATCTCCACTGCCGATAGCATATTCCAGGATGCCATAAGGGTCTGTCACACCTTCAAAGTTATCTGCCATTATTTTACTCCTTCTGCTATCGCTCCCATGATAGCACCCATTACAAAGTCTGGCTCTTGCTCCCATTCGTCTGCAATCCAGTAATACAGCTCGTTTCCAGCTATGTCTAAAATGCGCACATAATCGCATTTGTCTGGATATTGAGGGAAACACAAGATAATATTTCCTACTACTACATTTACTTCTGGATATTTTTGTGCCATATCTTCTCCCTTACTTTTCGTTTACTCCAGTGAAGTTGTATTGCAGTTCTACTTTCTCACCGCATTCAAGACAGATACCGTCAAACACCATATAGTCAGTGGCTACACCTTTACTGGATTCATGGGCTATATCTTTGCTGGTATCAACTGCAAACATTGTTTTGTTTTTACACACAGGGCATTCGCTATGCATTGTTACTCCTTTCGTGGTATGGCCTATAGCCAGAGAGTTTCCGTCTCTTGCGACCTAAGAGCCTATGGCGTATCTTCTTAACATCTACTCCTGCCAGTTTCAATCCTGCCAGAAATTCATCAAGAGACTTTTCACCTTTGGACTGGTTACATGACCGACACGCTACAACTAAGTTGGTATGACAATGCGTGCCTCCAAGTTCTTCAGGTAATACATGGTCAAGGGTTAAGTTGCGGTCTAGCACTGGGTTATCACAGTATGCGCATGTGTGATTATCCCTGTCATAGATAGCTTTGCGTTTTTTCTTTGCTATCCACTTGCTACCGTTTTTCTTCTTGACTTGCCTTTTCATGTTTTCTCCTTTCATCCTATAAACAATTATACTTGGCTATTTATTATTTGTCAAGAAGTTTTTTCTGTAATTACATTTTATTTTTTTCTTGACTTTCTTGAAAAGCCTGTTATAATTCAACTTAGGATGAAGGAACGAAAAAAAGAAAGGAGACAAAACATGCATAAGTCAAATCAAAACGCTCAAACCCCTGAAATAATCATACTTGTAGTAGATGGAGTAGTGACAGACATAGCGTCTGACATTACCCTGAACACTACCATTATTAATGCAGACAGTGACGGATACCTGGATGAAGATGAAGTGACACACAGCTACAACGGCAAAGAAGCGTCCGTGATAGTAAACAGAATCAACCCTGAACCTGGACAGCTTGAACACCTTAAATCAAACCTGGAAAAGAAGGAGGCCGAATAATGGATGACTGCTTACATGAAGAAAGTTATAAAGGCTATACTATCAAGGTTTACCATGATGACGTAACTGGTTATCATGACAGCCCAAGAGACTGGGACAACCTCGGAACCATGCTATGTGTCAAACATAGACACTACCTACTCGGAGATGAACAGCAAGACGCAGACGATATCAAAGAATTCATCAAAGAAAATGAAAACAACATCGTATGGCTGCCACTATACCTGTATGACCATAGCGGTCTGAGAATGAATACAGGCGGATTTCACTGCCCCTGGGATTCAGGACAGGTTGGCATTGTCTATGTCACTAAAGAAAGAATCCGTGAAGAGTATAGCTGCAAGCGTATTTCCAAAGCGACCCTCAAAAAAGTGTTGAATGTGCTCAATGGCGAAGTTAAAAATTACGACCACTATATCTCTGGTCAAATCTACGGCTATATTATCGAAGATGAACACGGAGAAGATGGAGATTCTTGTTGGGGCTTCTACGGAGATTACGAAGAATACATGCTGCCTGAATGCAGATCAATCATCGACCACGATATAATTCATCGCTCGAAAGAGGCTGCCAGTGAAGCTATCCAGGAGATATGGGAGGTGCAGGCCAAGTTCGATGCGCTTGGATGGATAGGAGCAATCATATGAAAAGGAAAGACGGAGTAAAGCTACAGACGATAGTTAGAACCATCTTAATAATCCTGGAATACTATGCAGGCGACTTTGCAGGCCTAGCGCCTATGAAAAATATGATAGATGACGTAAGAGTGCAGCTTGACCTGTTCAGCGACCTGTTAAAAGACCTTCTCGACCTGGATGAAAGAAGGGATGAATACATAAGGACGACTGACTGGAAACTGCTACAGAAGCAGAAAGACACGCTCTATAATGTTTACTACAACCTGGATAAGAGAGATAAAGAGATTGGAAAAAAAGCGGTAGGAAATATTATAGACGATATCCAGGACTTGCTTGGTATTGTGCATATACTTGATGCCTTCCAGGAAATTCATAAGCCTGGATATCCAGGTAGGACTACGCCTGATCCAAACCAGGAAGCTCAGAACCCTGATATACCGATAGAAGAGCTTGCGGTTAAAGAGCTGATAGAAAATCCAGACTACAGAGAAAACCTGGAAGAGATTGTTAACACATTTTTTACCGAGCACCTGGACGCTCATAAAGAATGGTGCGACTGGTTTAAGAAAGAGAAAAAACTTGACAACGAGCGATAAGTCAAGTATACTTAGCTTAGGATGAAGAAAGGAGAAAACATGCCGAAGACGATCATAATCAAAACAATAGACAAGCACAAATGCGCATGTGAAGGCAACCTCTACAGCTCCAAAGATGAAGCCTGGAACGCTATGAACAAGAAATATGTGCTCATGAACATCGACTTCCAGGTTATTCCTGCTACCAAAGAAGAGCTGAAGTTCTGGAGTGAATTTATCGATAAAAACCGCCAGAAGCTCAACCCTATGGTGCTGCACGTCAAAGAGCTTGTGGCTACCATCCCTCAGAGCGAACTTGACAATGCCATCGAAGAGATTGAAGACATACTCAGAGAATACTCCATCGAAGAGGACTATGAGTTTGTGTTTGACATCCTGGAAGGCGAATAAACCATAGCACCAGGAGCCGTATTTTGGCTCCTGGGAGCTTTTTATACTCTAGGAAGGGGTATATAAACCAAATCAACAAAAGGAGACAGTATGGAGCAAATCAAACGATCAACAGCAACAGTCCTGGTAAGCATCGAAGTCTTTCACAAAGGCGATATGAATATTGAAGAGATAGTCAACGAGATGGACTATAACTTCTTGTCTGGTACACATGATGCGGTAGTTATCAACAACAACTCAGAGATCATAGCTACAGACGCTAAGGCCGTCAACGAAGAGATTGAAAACCAGGAAAGCGCCCAGTATATTATGGAGACGAACGAGACACCAGTGCAGTCATTCCACGTATACCTTTCTAACCTGGATGACTACGAAGACTCTAAAGACTGGGACGCAGCCAAGAGGTATGACTTCTTCATGGATATGCAGATGCGCCTCCAGGATGGATTCAACATCAACACCTACCAGTATAACCTGCCTGACTTCATCACTGAATACCTGGGAGATGAAGCCTAATACAAACCGACTCAGAACAAACCCTGATACTACAGCCCCTGATTCCAGGGGCTTTCTATCTGGAAGTGTATACAGTGCAAGCTGCATTGTCATTAAGATGAGCAAATCCAAACACTTACAAAAGTGCCCTCATATAAATCCAGCTATGCTTGCGCCCTTACGCTACAAGAACTACAAAAACCAAAACAAAAACTACCTTCAGTATCTAACTCCGCCATCAGCCGCACCAGGATCAAAACTTTATGAGTAAAAAATGTTCTATTATTATATAATAATAATACAAAAATCTTCTCACTCTTAAAAAAAGACTTTTTGATCCTGAAGCATTCTGTTATGACGCAGTTAGATACTCTTTACCCCACATTATATTACCTTAATATGTATATATATTTAGATTTCAACTACTGAATCCTGACGTAGTGACACCTAAATGCAGCTAAGCCGCCGCCGATGGGATAAATCGTAGAAAGATAAATATAATTGAATTTCAGATTTTTTTCTTGACAACCGTGAAAAGCGTGGTATAATTGAACTTAGGATGACAAAAGAAAGGAGAAAAAACATGGCAAAAAAGAAAGAAAAATACGAAATGCTTATCCAATGTAATAACTGTAGCAGGAAGGCTACAGCTATATTCACCTGGGGCTTTACTGTCAGCGGAGATATAGATTCACCTGACCAGTGTAAATACTGTGGTGGGAAAAAGTTCATGACTTTAAATGAAAGACCTCTGAGCTACGCAGACTGTAAATACAACCAGGTTATAAACTTTACTTAAAAGGAGAAGAGATATGACAGAGAAAAGATTTTGGCCAGATTATAACATACCGCCAACCTATAGACTGGGCCGCCCTGGTATGGGCTGCGCTGGAGATCCACCTAACTATCCATCATACCATGTCAGGCCTATATGGACAGCTACTGGCAATTATCCACCCTGGGGCCGTTGTCCACGTATATTCTACAAGGGCAATGGATATGCTGACTTTGAAGATATCAATATCGATGCCAACTGGGACAAGCTACCGCTGGGCTATACCAGAGTGAAGGCCTGGATTATGAGCAAGTTCAGGACTATGCAGCACTGCTATCTTGACCCTGATATATATGATCCAGATCAGGCCCACACGTTCCACGACTCCATGATCATCTACCCTGTGCCTGACTATAAGCTGGAGACGTTCACTGATGACGAACGCTTCTCTGATGAGTGGAGGCATACACAGCGCAAGGCTGTAGAGATCAAGAACAGGGAGATCAGGAAAGCTGCTAAGAAGATCGCAGTGTTTGATAACCATGCAGCAACTATTGTGATAAGGGAGTTCTATCCTGAGTTCGACCCACCTGAAGATGCACGTCTCAAGCTTGAGTGCGACCCTGAGAACGTAGCGTCCTGGTGGGAGCGCTCAGCTATGCCATACCCGCCTGAAAGATGTCCTGGAGATGGTAATTATCGCAAGCATCCAGCCAACAACTCCTGGTGTCAGTTCTGCGGATGGACAGAAGAAGAAGGAACCGAAAAAGAAGAGAGGATTTATAAAATATTGCAGGCGCTTGAGATAGAATAATTTGTCATGTCTCCTTCCTTCCTAGACTGGGCAGCACAATTGCTGCCCTTTCTTTTTGTCTGATTTCAAACAGCGTGTGCACTATTATATAGCGCAGTGTGACAATTACAAACCGACTGTTTTGATTGCCTGATTCCAAACCGCCGACCCTGGCATTTCAACCTGGGTTTAAATTTGGGCCCGCAGCTAAAAAAAATAAAATGTAATTACAGATTAATTTTCTTCTTGACAAATGCTAAATAGCAAGCTATACTTAGCTTTAGGATGATATAAAAAACGAAAGGAGACAATCATATGTCTAACGTATCGGAATTATTAGCAAAAGCAATCGAGAAAAAAAGATCTTACAGATCTGCAAGCCGTAACAATTACATTACCTATGATAATGGCATCATCACTGTGAGATATTACAACACAGACATCGCCGTTATCGATTTAGATGAGAGGACTATCACTCTCAACACTGGGGGCTGGACTACGCCGACCACCAAAGAGAGAATGAATGAAGTCCTTGACACAATGGGGATCAACAATCATATCTGGCAGGAAAAATGGATCTGGTATTATGGCAGATGGGATGGCAAGAGAGCTTATCACTTCGATGGCATGAAGATCGAATTCACTACAGGTGATATCCTGAATCCAGAAGAAGGGCCAGATATCGATACAGAAGAGAAGGCCAGGAAGCTGTTCAACAGGTTGCTTAGCAGATATGTCAGGAAGTTTAAGAGGCTGGCTGGCAGACAAGAGCTGCCAGATCCTGCAGGAGACTGCCTTTATTGCAGCATGATAGATGAGCATGAAGGAACCCATCTCTATTCACATCTCATAGAAGAGTATGTAATGCAGTCGCTGGTATACAACGCCCTGGTTAAAGCTGGATACAATGCAGACTTCTTGCTGGCTATCTATCGAGACGCTGATGCCAGCAACACAAGAGAATCTTTATTCACAGACACCGCAGCCAGGGCTATCAAGAAATACTTTAGGCAGCGGATTGTTAAAGTTAAATTACTTGAAGCATACGAACAGCACAGAAAAGAAGAAGCTGCTGCATAGCAAGGTATACTTAACCATTGCCCTTAGAAGCGTTTATTTAGCCTCTAAGGGCTTTTTAAGGGGGTGATAAGGTAAACATAGCTGAGCTTTAAACAATTTAACTGAGGATAATATATGAGCTTACTGTGGCAAGATACTAGCCAAGTATACTTGAATATCTGTGTAATATTTGGCTTGATTTTAATAGCATGGTATGGTATACATAGACTTATGGGATTCATACCATTGAGAATAACAAGAATTATTCGAAATCGCAAGGGGGTAACTATGCCTAGCATTGATGAATTATTGTTCTTACACTACAAGCATGACAAGACATTCTGTCCTGAATGCGATCCTATGGGTATATCTAAAACGCCATATGGAGTAACACAGCTCAATAAGCAGGTGCATCCAGGCAGGCAGGTAGTCATCAGCCTGCAATGTTCCAGGTGCAAAGCTGTCTGGAACGAGATCTATGACCTGGAAGATATAATAGTCACGTCTCCAGGGAGCGTAGGCAGCCTGAAACGCAACAAGAAGCCTTCACAAACCGCTTGACAGATTCTACGGATCTGATATAATGCAAACATACCCAATTTCCTCCCCAGGGTATCGGGCCAGGGAGCCCCAAAAGCATGAAAGACGTACTGCCTATTTTTTTCCTTTCATTTCATCCAATCTCCCTGGCCTTTCCTTTTTTCTCTTAACCAAACCGACTGATTTATTCTACGGATACACATCAAACATCTCCAACCAGGTAAATCCAAACCAAAAAATCTGTAATTACAGAAAAAAAGTAGGTGCTAATAAGCAACGGACGAGCTTTTACTCAAACCGACTCTTTTATTCTACTCAATAGCAGCATGCCAACACCAGGTCTGAAGTTATTCAGACCTGGATTTAACTTAACTCAAACCGACACATTTATTCTACTCATCCAGGAAGGGCTGCACACTGCTGCGACAGCACTACAACAGCATCTCCCCAGTGCAGTTCCTGGAAACGCAAGTATATCACACGTTTTCACCTGAAACAGAAGTAAATGCCAAAAAAAATCAGCTATACGTTAAATTATACTTGACTTCTGAGCAAAAACATGAGAATATCGTTCGTAATGGAAGAAAAAACCACAGAAGGTGGCAGCTCTTCCTGATAGTTGGGTCAAGTATACTTAAAAACCATACTTGAACTTGATCTTTATAGCTTGAACTTGATCTTTATAGTTGGGTCAAGTATATTTAAACTGGCGTTTGCTTAGCAGTGACACGCTCTTAATTAATCGTGTTACTTAAATATATTTAACTGGAGGTTCACACACTATGATTACTTTTAACAGTCTTAATGCCAAGCGTAACGGCAAAGTGTTTCCCATCATCATTAAAGTTCTTATTATTAACGTATCTGTCTTGGGGCTTGGGCTTTTACTATGCCTGCAGTGCTCATAAAGGGGGTGAAATATGGTTGAACTGCTGCTTCAGGTGCTGGTATATATGCTTAGCTATCCTTTAATGATAATTGGCAGCGCATTGCGTCTCCGTATAGATATCTCTGTGTGCACTATGGGTAAGACTTCTATCTCAAACATAGCTCTATCTAACAGGCGAGTGAGCAGTGTAGCTATATATAACGGCTGGCAGTGGAAATATATAATGGGTAATACTTTACTAACCAGGAAAAGAGGGGGTAAAATATGAGAATAGGATTTATACTGGCGCTTATAACAAGCGTGTTATACTTTATATCAACAGCTATACAGGGATATATGGGCGTAGACAATGGCAATGTGCTGATGGGATATATGGCAGGCTTCTACGGCGGTGCATCTATCATGATACTATTCGGCTTCAAGGACTTCTATAACAGGACTTTCAGGGGGATATATGATGCCTGAAAACACTAACAAGATATCTCATAAAAGCTTCAGTATAACTAAGCTTGAAGCATGCCTGCTCATAGCTGGATGCGGTATGGCTGGACTGGTAGCTTATCTATACTATTATTTGATGGGGGTGTGAAGATGGGAAACGCATATATACTATATTCTGTGGGAGCATTGAAAGGCTTGCTGCACTTCGATATCCAGCTGCTTATAGACGGCTACAGGGCTGCCATAGAGTATCTTGAAAAAGAGATATGTCTGCCTGACGGCTGCAGCATATATGATGTCAGGAGAAAACCTGACAGCGACCTGATAGCAGTAGGTCTTGAAGGTGATATGTTCCCTAAAGTGCGTGAAGACAGGACTCTGCCGCATGTGTTGATCTGCTACGAGATCACGAGCGATGACAAAAAGATCCTGAAGACCATCGAAGATGCAGACATACCCAAGACATACTATGGGAGCGCTACATGCAGGACGTGCGCCTACTGGCATCAGTTTCCAGATATACCTTCTGTGGGAGCATGCCTGCTGCGTGTCAAGATGCATGCAATGGGAGATCCTATGCTGCATGGGCTGCAGGGTAAATCTTCCGATGAGATAAGTGAATTCCTGGATATATTCAGCAAAGAGTCTGATGAAACCTGTGAAGCATGGCGGTCTGAGCTGCCTGAAGATATAGCTAAATACTTCGACAAGGAGAAGAAATAATGTTTGTATATATCGTCAACGAAGTGCCATATATAGAAGAGACTACACGCAGGCTGGTATTAGAGCTTGGAGATGGTAATGGAGTGTTCTACGGCAACTATGATTACATGCCTAAATACTATGACCGTTATGGAGATAAGTCTGAAAAGGAAGTATATAAAGAAGTGTTCGGGCCTCATCTGCTTTGCAAGAACTATACCTATCGCAACTGGATATGGACATTCTGCAGCCAAGACAAGACAGCTATAGTTTATTTTCTGGTCAATGTCACAGGCACTTCTTTTGAATGTCCAGAGCACATGAAAGAAAAAGATTTATTCACATTGCTTGTAGCTCTGGAAGATAAAATCTTACTGGGGGTGTAAATGAAAGAACTAATATTTACTTTGTTATCGATGCCTGTGTTATACCTAGCTCGTTTGTTAGGGCACAAGGCTGACATGAACCTGAGAATCAAGGGTGACAGCCTGGACAACTGGCTGACCGTCTACAACTACGATGCGTTCAAAGGGTGTGAGATACTGTGCCATGTATGGAAGAGCAGCTATCTCTTGGGCCTTACCATATCTTCAAGGAGAGGGGTGTAATGTATCCAGATCATCTTGACCTTATAGAAAAGATAGCGCTCTTCGACTTCAAGGCCAGCGTGTTTATTATATATGCAGCGTGGATGTACTGGGGCATACGGAGTTTCAGCGACTATGCGCATAAAAACTACAAGCAGGGCATAGGGGCTGCAGGCGTGTTCTTTATGGCTATGACTGGAGTGCCGATAGCGTTGACTTTGGGCGCAGGGGTAGGCATAGTGTCATTTATATTTGGATCTCTGATCGACATATTAATCTTTAGCTGGTGAGGTATAGATGCCTTTAAGAATGACACATGAATTCGCTTATGTAATCGCCAAAGGCGCTAACCTTTATGCTGAACGTGGGCGTATAATCACTGTCAACAAGATAGACTGCACTTACTTTGGGGCAAGGCATTACGGCAAGCATGAGGAATTCAGCAGGCATGATTCATGTAAGAAATGCAACCCATCTTTCAGGAACGTGTGCAGATGGCTGAGCAAGGAGTTTGAAGGCCTCTGCCATATGATCAAGAATGTTGATGAATTCAAGAAGTATGATCTAAACTTAACCGAATGCCATACTATGATAAAGAAGCACTTGCCGTATACCTGCACTTATATATGCAATACCAGGATGACAAGTGAAAAGAACAGCGAGTTCGGATATAAGCCTATCGAAGACCTGGAAGCTACATGCAGGTGGAGAGATGATTACATAAGCTTCGGAGATGGGCTGTATGATGCAGAAATGATAGAGAGGCCGCTTGATGAGCCAGTAATGAAAAAAAAGAAACGAAGCATGTTTAACTTCGGGGGTAAGAAATAATGGCAGGTATACATGATGACTGGGCTGGCATGTCTGATGTCTTGGCAAGGGCTGCGGTAATCACTATCAGGCGGCACAGGCTGATCGGTATCAATAAGATCGAATGCAAATACTTCGGGGCAAGGTATCTGCCTAATGGAGAAAACTGGCATGCTTACCGCCATGAATGCAAGGTATGCCATACAGACTGTGTAAATGCCTGTGCCGAGATGTCTCATGAGAGGGTCGATATATGTGGGCGTATACAGCGTATCTCTGGTGTCTCATGTCCTGTAGGCAGAGCGTTCTTTCCACATGTATGTGTGATGCTGTGCAAGCTGGCCTCAGAGAGCGAAAAGCCAAGCGCCACTGACAGATTTCAATCATATCCTGTGACCATGCCTTTCCACGACAACACAGAGATAGAGGTAAAGTTCACTAACAAGTCAGCTCATGGAGAGAGGGTTGCCAATAGAGTGCCTGATAAGAAAAAGAGAAGTATGTTTAACTTCGGGGGTAAGAAATGAAATTCGATAAGATGTTCAGGGTAACTATAGACCTGATGCTGCTGACCACAAGCTATATGGCTAGGCGGTATCTGCTGATACACAGGAACGAGATCAAGTGCGCTTACTTTGGCTGCAGGTATAATGACAATAAACCGTTCGGCTATAACGAGATATGCAAGGAGTGCAACGGATCTTTCTTTGGCGTATGCGCAGACCTGTCTGTAAGAAGAAACTATCTTTGCAATGAGATATCAGACAGAATGGAATGTGAAGCTGCAGAAAAAACATTCGGAGCTTTCTGCGGAGAGCTCTGTAAAACAGAACGGCGCAGCTATGAGTGTATAGATAATGGTAAAGGATATGAACCTGAAGCGATGGATCACAGGACGTGCGAAGGTATCAATCTAGCCTTCACTCTTACGGTAGATGACGATGCCAAGAAGCCGCCTGAGATAAGCGATATAGAGCCAGTAGCGAAGAAGAAAAAGAGAAGCATGTTTAAGTTCGGGGGCAATCGTGAAACTGACTAGAGGAAGCGTATCAAGGATGTTATCGAAGATAGTAGAGATAGGCGCTGGCACAGACAAAGAACCGCCGCCTGATATGGGAATATGCGATAGCTGCGGTACTAAAGATTTTATCTGGAATTTTGAAGTGGAGCAGGAAGGTGACTGGGAAGAAGGGTATTATGACGTGCATGTCTGCCCTTACTGTGATGACGGATATATAGTGGATTACGACTACAGCCCTGAACAGCTGGAACTGCTGGAAACATACTGGGAAAGAAAAGATCAGAAAAGAAGGTATCTTGAGATGAAACCTTTAAAGAAAAAAAGAAAGATGTTTAAGTTCGGGAGTAACGATGTCAAGGAGTAGGATACTTTATAGCTTGAAATACAGCCTGAGAGTCCATAAATTAGCCGATATGGACTTCAAACCACGTTGGATGAGTGTTTATATACTCTTGCTGCCAAAGGGCGTTAGGAGACGAATATGAGCTTTAAAACAACTAAGGAGCAAATAACAGATATACTTGACATCATAGCGCAGACGGCTATAATAGACATGAATATCTTCAGGCTTAAAAATATGAACGACATTAAATGCGATTACTTCGGGGTGCGGTATACAGACGAACAAAAATCTTTTGTGGAGAATAAATTCTGCCTGACATGTAATGATGAGTTCAGTGAAGAATGCGAATCGCTGTCAAGGGAATGCTGTGATATGTGCGAGCATTTAAAAAGCATGATGAATTGCGGTGTGGCACAGATGGCAGTGCCACGTCTATGCAAAGACTTCTGTGATTTCAGGACTCAGAGCTTCGGGGCCAGCAACAGCGAAGGGATGGGCTATTCGCCTGTGCCAGACTACATAGAAAGGGAAGACGAACATGGGCGTATAGCAACGATCCCCAATGTAATAAAAGGAGCCAGGGTTAACTATGTCCTAAAGACGATAGTAGATGGAGTGCAGGTAGCAGATAAGAACATAGACATGCTGCATGCCAGAAACAAGACCAGGGTGAAGAGGCGATTTCATTTCGGGAGAAGCAAGTGAAAGACACTAAAGAAGTTAAAGAAAGCGTCATGAATGCTGTCTTGGGGTTTATGCGCAGACTGTTCTTAATAGATATAGAGCGTGCATACCTCTGCCATATGAATGGCATTACCTGTAAATACTTTGGCAGAAAGTATCTTGAAGCGAATGGAGAAGATGAAAACAATATCCTGAAGGTATACGTGGAAAATGAAAATACTCATGCTGCCTGTCTTCACTGTAACGATGAATTCAGGGTTGAATGTATCAGGATAGCAGGCAGGGCATACAGGCTATGCGATGATATCAGGCACACTCTTGCTATTAGCTGTGGCGAATGCGAAAGGATGTTTCCAGGGCTGCTTGCAGGCTACTGTGACCACATGAACGAAAGCGCTAAAAGAAATGATGCTAATGTAGATGACAACTATCGCTCTGTGCCTGTAGGCTGTGCAGGAGATGGCGAAGAGCTGCCTTACAACATCGTGTTCAATCATGGAGACAGAACGTTTATAGTGAAAGAGCTCAGGAGTTCGTTTCCTATAGAGCCAGAGCAGCCGAAGAAGAAACGTAAGTTTCATTTCGGGAGAAGCAAGGATGAATAACAACGAACATGACGGACTGGACGATGCTACCAGGATAGTGGGAGATGCATGGCTGCTATACCTGGATCTATGCATGTTTGCAGACACAAACAATGTGTTGTGTATATACTTCGGGCTGGACTATGACCATGCCAGCAGGACATGCCAGAAATGCCATCCAGCAGTAAGCGACTTCTGCCAGAACACAATCACTGTAAGGCAGCAGCTATGCGAAGAAAGAGACAACATTATAGATTATCATGGCTGCCCTGACTATGGACAACAGATAGCTAATCCAGAGGCGCTGGAAGTCAAGTATTGGTGGGCTCCTTTGTGCTACAACCTGTGCTTCAAGGCAAGAGAGCTTAACAGGGCTAGGCACAGGCGCAGAGCGCATGGCAGCGAATACCTTGTCGATGAGTATCTTCCAGAGATTGAAATAAGAACCATACCAGAGGAAGCGCCAGTGCGCAAATCCACTGATATAGAGATAAAGAAGAAGGGCAGACGAATGTTTGGATTTGGAGATAAGCAATGAGCTGGCAAAATACTAAAAAGATAATAGAGCTTACCAATGAGATAATGCGGTATCATCTATCATGGATATCTACCAAGAAGACTTCCAGCATCGCATGCAGTTCCTTTGGTATAGCCTATGAACAGCTAGATGACCACTGCATAGAATGTAATGTGTATGTGAAAGAAGCATGCAGTAATTTCTCTCAGAAGTTCGGCAGCCTGTGTGCCAACGTTCAGACATATGTGTGCAGCAAGAGGCCAGAGCTGCAAGATACAAAAGAGATATGTTCATTAACCAAGCCTGTGTTCCCTACGCTATGCAGCTACCTGTGCAGGATACATCGTGGAGCTTCAACAGAAGTTGGCTCACGCTATCCACATTCAGGCGATAATTATATTCCAATCTATGAAATAGACATAAAGAGTAAACTGGTAAAGAAGGAGCCGAAAGTCGCTGATATAGAGATAAAGAAGAAGGGCAGACGAATGTTTAGTTATAACACACTTTCTAAGAAAGGCTGAAAAAAAATATGAAATTTCAGAAAATAAAAAATGCGCTCATTAAAAAACAAGTATGCTTAACTTTCTACTTGACAAATGTTCTATTATTATTATAATAATAATAATGTATGAAAATAAGTCGCTAAGGAGTAATAATGGCGAGTCGTAAAAATATAGACATACTGAAAGAAGTCAAAGCAGAGTCATATAAGCTCGACTGGTTACGCATGGAGTATGCGCATGTAAACAAGATCAAGTGTGATGCTTTTGGAGCAAACGGCAGATCGTCTCCATGTAGCAATAATTGCCATGTCGATGTATTAATGACATGCAGGAATATAGAAAAAGAGCTGAAACGTATCTGCGATATATTCAGCCACTATAGAACATATGAGAAAAAAAGATGTGATGTATGTAGAGTCGAAGTGCCTGTGCTCTGGCATGTCTGTAGTAAAAAGAATGCCAAGATAGTTGTGAGAGGGCATGCAGCTGAGTTAACTCCTGTGCGTAAAAACCTGTTGTTTATATCAGATGACTTCAAAAAAATAGAAGCTTTTGAAAGAAGCCAGAACAAGATAGAAAATATAGATATCAAATCCAGAAAGAGGAAGATGTTTAACTATGGCAAAAAAGAAAGTTAAGAATAAAACAAAGAAAGCTAAGAAAGCAGCCAACAAAGATCCGTTCAAAGAGCTCAGGCTTGCCGTATACCTGCTTGACTGGCGCATGAGTGAGTTTGAATACCTGAATAGGATAAGCTGTGATGCCTTTGGAACCTGCATTGAATCAGAATGTCACGAAGAAGAGGATGGCGATTTAAGATGCAACAGGGAAGTCATGGCTAAGTGCAAGCAGTTTGAGAAAGAAAGAAAAAAGCTGTGCAAAGAGTTTAAACAGATGAGCCAGATAGTTTATGGTGACAAGTATAAGTGCACTAAATGTGTAGACCACCTGCCGTTGCTGGCAGCTATATGTGACAGAGACGGCCCTAATCCTGAATGCGACACAGATGTTGTTAAACAGATACCACACAGCGCTGTATTGCTTATACATGAAGCAGATGGCATCCTGACATCAGGTGGATGGACTGAGATACCAGATGCAGCTGAGCAGATGCTTGAAAACATGCGAGACAAAAACAAAGGCAGAAAGATGTTTGCCTATGGGAGAAGAAAATAATGGCTGTAACTTTAAAAAATTTAAAAGATCTGGAAGCTGCAATCAGATACAAGCTTGCTGATAATCCATCAAGAGCTAATATAATATTGACCGTAGACAACAAGCGCAAGCACAGCTGGCTGGTCTTGAACAAGAAAGTTGGATTTGTTGAGACGGTCACATTGTTTGAAGCCAAGAATAATCTGCCTGGGCGTGCTAAGATGTACACTTATCTTAAAGGGATGAGAATGGCATTGGAGATAAGCAATGGCTAAAAACACAAGAAGCGATATAATCAAAAAAGCCAGGGCGCTGTCATACGTCCTTAACTGGAAGATATGGGAGTTCAAGAAGATCAATAAAGTTACGTGCAGATTGTTCGGCAATTACAACGATTGTGGTGAAGAGGGCAAGTGCAATGTGGTATGCGTAGAAGCATGCGACATAATAGAGGGTGAACATAACTTTATCTGCAACCTGCTGGATGGTACTCAGTTTGAAAAAGATAATATATGCGAGATGTGTGAAAAAGAAGTGCCGCTGCTATATGAAGCATGCATAGATAAAGATAGATACAATAGCAGGCCGAAGAGCCGCAAGGCAAACGTGAAGCCGCTGCAGAACAACAACTCGTTCATTAAAACGATGAGAGAGTGCGGCATATATCTCAAGAAAGAAAAAGAAGAGAAGTCTAAGAGAATAAAAATTAAACATAGAAAGAGAAACATGTTTAGCTTTGGAGAAAAGTAATGGCAAAAGCAAAAGCTGAAGCAAAAAAGGAAATAGATCGCCAGCAACTGATGGAGATCAGAAACATCAGGATTGCTTCTTATTTGCTTGACTGGGAAATGCGTGAATACCAGCAGCTTTACAACATAGAGTGCAAAGCGTTTGGTGGGTATGAAGAAAATACTATATGCGACAAGTGCAATGACAGGATAGCTAATGAGTGCGCCATGATATCAGATGCTGCGATAGAATTATGTGAAGCAGGCGAGAACGGCATGTGCAGCCAATGTGAAGCTGATTATCCTGCATTGTTTAATGTTTGCGACAGATCAAGTGCAGGCCCTGAAGATAGGAAACCAGTTGACAGAAATAAAGAGATAAAATATCTCATGCCTGATGTTACTCTTAAAGTAAAAATAAAAACTATGATATCTGAAACAAACGCAGATTCTAACATAGCGCCTGCATCCAGAAAGAAAAGAGCTATCAAGCTAGGAGATAAAAAGGAGTGACGATGGTTGATGCCAGAAAATTTTGGGATAACTTTTTTGAATTCCTGTCAGACACTGAAGGCCAGCCTATCGAAGAGATAGAAGCGGAGCTGAAAGAAGATGTCATAGACGTAGACAAGGTCAAGCAGAGTGTTTACGACTTGCTTGATAGATTTGAAAAAGAACAAAAGAAAAAGGAGTGACGATGTCTAAGTTTAATAAAGAAAATTCACTGGAAGTTGTTTCTTACATTCTGAAACAAACTAAGGCCAAGAAGATATCATGGAGAAGGACAGGCGCTGGCATGCATCGTGATACCGAATACTATGATTACAAGGGCGCTATGAGATCATATAAATTGTTTATCAGCGGAGTGGTTGCAGGGGGCATATCTCATTGGCTGGATACCTTTCGACTGGTAATAGATAAAGACGATGTTATAGCAGCTGTGGAATGGCGAAGGCCGGAAATGAAAGAGTTGGTCAAGCTATGGGAAGAAGTTAGAAAATTTGCTGATAACAAACAAAGCGCCGATCAAAGGAAACTCAAGAAAGATATTTTAAAATTGGCAAGAGAAAATAAATAGAAAGGAGTAACAACGATGGACGATGTGCTCACTACGCTAAAGAAAAAGAAAGAATTTTATCTGGAAGAAGTAAGTAAAATAAATAAGGCAATAGCGGTTATCACTAAAAAAGATACAGCTGTATCTCCTAGAAGAGTAAAATGGGGAGATGTAGTCATGGAAGTTTTTGAAGATCAAGATAAAGAGGTCTTATACTCTTTAGCCTATGTGCGCCAAGAGCTTGCAAGCAGAGGTTATCCAGAAGCATTAGACGAAAAGAAAAAGGCTGCTATATTTGACGCATTAAAAAGACTAGTAGCTAGAGGAATATTAGGCAAAGATGGTAGTAGTCGTTATTATTTATATCAGAAAAGGAGTGACGATGTATAACATACTTTCTATTGACTGGGACTATTTCTTTCCAGATGTAGCGCCGTATGATTGGGGTCACACTGAGAACAGATCTCCTATGCCCCAGCAACTGCTTTGGACTATAAGAGCAGGCAATGGAGATATGTATGGCAAGAACAGGCCAGCGATTGATTATATTAAACCATCGGGGGCTGAGAAAAATTTCTGGAATTACATAAAATTTAAAGAGCACTCGCTGCTTGCCATATGTGAATCACACAGCGACCTGCATGCTATAGTTGACAAAGTCCTTGTGGCAAAAAAGATAGGAGTATGGAACTTCGATGCTCACCATGACCTATATCACAAAGACGAACTTGACTGTGCCAACTGGCCCCACCACCTTATCACAGACGGTTATATCAAGCTGAAAGATTACCACCTGATCATGCCTGCCTGGGCTAAAGAAGCCAATGTCATGTGCAATTCCGCTTACAGACGTGATCGTGTAGATGTAAGATATGACATGCCTGAAGACCTGCCTGAGTTCGACATGATATTTATATGCAGGTCAGGCGCATGGACACCCCCCTGGTGCGATGCTGACTGGATCAAGTTTATCGAACACTGGAAAGGCACAAGGCAGTGGCGCACGAAAATAGCTCTCCAATATGCTTTAGAGCCGAGAGAGTTTGACAAGGATCAGGCTATGGAATGGGCTGCACAACAAGAAGAAGCGATGAAGAGAGTTATAGGAGCAAGCAAGTGACAGTTGAATTATTGTATGGAATCATAGATCTGACTATAGCTCAGATGCACAGCACAGCAGACCACGTATTCCAGGAAGACAGTACTATATCTGTGCCATTAGATAAAATAATTCTGATGACCGATAAGAACTATCATTCACATTATTCAGATATTCCACAATCAGGATCTATGATATTCCTTGAAGGTGGAACCCATCTGACAGTCAAAGAAACAAGAGATTATATCTTTAAAGAAATAGAGAAGTCATTTGAGATCCTAGGTGTCAGCATGATTGACAAGACCATAGGATCAAATAACACCAGACGGAAACGTAGATTATTCTGGATAAAGGATGAAGCGAATGAAAAAAAAGACTAGGGCAGCAACAGCTGCAGCCAAGATGTTTGATGTGATATTTACACATGTAGATCTCATGTATCAGAACAACACAGCGCTTAACTACTTCAAGCACCTGAAGGAATGCGTGGATGCAGAAGTAGCGAGACGTGAACGTATTAAATTGCAGATCCGCAATCGCAAATGGAAAGCAAAATTAACACTAAACGGCAAATAAGGAGCCAAACATGTTCAGGAAAAGCAAAGACGGATTAGATTTCGATAAGCTCTTTGGAGATTTTTTCAACAGGGAACGAACTATACTTGACAGTGTGGAAAGGAAAGTTCTCTTGGAGACTACTGTTATAGTAAACGACCATGCCAGGAAAGCAACTGTGCCTGTCAATAACATAGACTACGTGCAGGAATACGATGGAGTAACCTTTGAAGGATACGAAGACGATGTAGCTCACAAACGATGTAAGACTATCATATTCCTGAAGACAGACAGTATACTGCTTTCTCTGGATAAGTATGAAGATGTTATAAATGCAATAGGATTGAAGAGAGGCTGATGGAACCATTAAGCAATGTTAATAAAAAAATATTAAGAGAAGCGCTAGAGCTGTCAGCTAAAGCTGCATTGGTAGAGATGAATATCGTAGCAGTCAGTTGCCTGAACAAGATACCATGTGAATACTTCGGCATTGGATTCAACAGGAAGTGCATGAACAAGGGCAACGATCCAGAAGTAAGCAAGCGATGTGAACAGTTTGTCAAGCTATGGCAAGACCTATGCTTTCAAACTCAAGAGTTGCTTATGACAGGCGAATGCGAGAAGATAGGACATATTATATATGTAGCCTGCAGGCTGTGCAAGCTTAAGGCTAAATATTTAGAAGAGCAAGATCTGAATCTAATTTCCAGGTGCAGAATAAATGTGCCTGAGTTTGAAAACTTTGGCATCGACTGGTCTTTAAAGTTTAAAGATAATAAACTATGCGAAAGAGATTACAGAAAGAAGAAAGCTGCAGCCGCAGGCAAGAAAAGAAAGATGTTCAGTTTTAAGTAGGAGATAAATAGTAAGTGAATTATAATTATAAGAAAGGGCATAAATACAGCATGACTAAAGGCGAAGAGATCAAGAGGCAGGCATTCCAGCTGCATTTCCAGTTTGAAAGGTTTGTCAGGATAAATAAGATAGAGTGTCCTCACTTCGGAGATGGATGGTCAGACCATCATAAAGATTGTCTGGAGTGCAACGTGCTTGTAAATGAAGAATGCAAGCGCATTGACAGTGAGATAAAAAAGATATGCCGCACGATACAAGAAGGGTATACAAACGGATGCAGTGAGATGTATCAGCGCAAATTCGCTCCGCTATGCCTTTCTATATGCCAGCCATTGAAGCACATAAAAAAGAAAGGGTTTCTGCGCAAGCCATATTTGAATAAAAATAAAGAAGCTATCACTATGTTTGAATTTAAAGTGTCTGTCAATAATAACAAGACAACAGAGCTCCAGGCAGTCAATGAATTCCTGACTGCTAAAAGAGTCAGGCGCAACTTCTTCTTTAATAAAAGCACTAAAGGAGTAGAGCGATGACAGTATATAAAAGGTGGGCTGATATATTTACAAAGACACATGAATCTTACAACATCAGCTGTAACCACTTCGGAGTCGGTAAATACGATGGCTATAGTGAATGCAAAGATTGTGTGATCAGATATACCTGCAGAGAGCTAGGAAGTTTATTTATGTCGATATGCAATGCATATCACTCAGAAGACTGCGATGGTGACTGCGGCGCAGAGTGCCCTGTGCTTAATGATGCATGCCATATAGAATCAACCGATGCGCCGCCTACTCCAGTGATACGTGCAGACAAGCATAAGACGGAAATAGTCAAGCGCAAGAGGCGCAAGATGTTTCAGTTCGGAGATAAGAAATGACGATCTATATTGATATATATCACAAGTGGGAAGATCATTATGATCAAGCTGTAGACAGATATGATATCAAATGTCCATACTTCGGTTTTGGCAGAACTTATGATTTTGCAGAGTGTAGCGAGTGCGCTGTAGTGATGACATGCAGTAGCATGGGAAGCTGGCATAAGGAACTGTGTGAAAGGCTGGATTCAGAAGAATGTAGCGCATACTGCAAAGAAAGATATCTTGCAATGCACAAAGCATGTGAGAAACAGCACTCTCAATCTATACCTGTGTCTGTATTAAAGAAAGTAAAAGTCAAGAAAAGAAAAAGTAAGCGCAAGATGTTTCAGTTTGCAGATATAAAGTAAGGAGAGTAAATGTCAGAAGATGATCTTAAACAGATAAAAGACCTTGCATTGATGCGATACAGGATTATGAATACGTTACAGCTTGAATGCAAGATGTTCGGCATAGTGGGATGGGCTACTTATAACACAGTCGGGATGTGTAATACGTGCAATCCTAAAGTCATGGATGCCTGTGTAAAGATAAGCGTCAACCACATGCACCTATGTCATGAGATAAAGGAATGCAGCAAGTGCAGGGATTATAACCAGGGCATTTTCAGCTTCTGTGAAGAGATAAGAAGAGTGCGTGATGATGAGTCTGCCTGCATCCCCTGCATAGAAAAACTGTCTGCAATAAGATTGAACAAGACGAAGCGCCGTCAGATGTTCAGCTTCAAGGAAGAAAAATCTGAAATTTCAGAAAAAAAAGTTGAACAGAAGATAGAAAAATTTTCTGAAGAGCTCAACAACATCGTGTTTAGCAACTTGCCAACGATAAACCACAGCGCTACGCAAGAGATGCCTACCGAAGAAGAAGCTGTTCCAGAAGTAGATGCTGTCGGACATGACGTAACCTACAAGCAACGCATAGCAGATGACATGGATGATTTAGACCTGCCAGCAGATTATTATATCACAACAAGATCTTATCTCGATGGCATAGGAGAGAACTTTGGCTATAACGATGACGTATCACAAACGCTTGCTACTGGATTTGATCACATATCACAGTTCGACAGAAGGATATACGGCATCTTCACTCAGATAGATGTAGAGCACCATGAATTCCCTCTGCTTGAAGCGGTAGACGACTTGCTTGAAGCGCTGCATGGCAGAACACATCTGGCATTCAGCAGCTACTACCATGACTCATGGACTAGACTTCATGACACACTGTTCAGAGCGCAGTTCTGTCCGTTCAGATGGCGCATAGCTTATGGCACTCCAGAAGAAGTAAGAGGCATGCTTTTAAATATGCATGATGATGTCACTATGGCGCTTGCAGAATGCACAGATGAGTGCATGATGCATGTGGTATCGCATTTCCTCATCGCTCTTATAGTGAACGATTACAAATTGCAGGAACCTGCGCAGCCTGCAGATAGCAACTGGCATAGTGATGACGATATCCCTTTTTGAAAGGAGAATGATATGACTGATTTACACAAGAGAAATTACTACGGCATGTTGCTTGATGCCAGAGGCAAGCACACGCTGTTTGCTTTCAAATCAGCAATGCTGAGAGACGGATGGGTAGACGGTTTGCCGAACAAGCGGAGATCGGTTACAGCAGCCCAGGTAAAGGCATGGGGTAACAAATACCAGATCCACAAAACATGGTAGGAGAACTGCATGGCTAAGAAGAGACAGTTCTACGGTTTCAATCCAGAGAAGCGTGCAGATGGACTGCCTGTGACTCTCGAAGAAGCTGTGTTAGAGCTAATGAAAAAGATGCCTGAATACGATATGCATACGATGCTGCAGATGGATGAAGATCATTTCATGGCTGAAGCACATCACAGTCTAGGCAGGACTATCAGGAATAAATGGATACATATACCTATGTCAAGGATGAGGGTATGGTTTAAGAACAGCGGCATAGAACATCCTGACGATATGTCTAGTATCATCCTGCACTGTTTCTACAGGTATGCCAAAGGCATGCCATTAAGACTTGATGATCTGGTCAACAAAAAGATAGAGCACTGGAACGAATGGAATCCAGGTCTGGCAAAGAACATACGATTGAAATACTGGAATAGCGATCTCAGAAAGATGGAGTATGGTTATGATTGATATTTTTGATATGGTAGTCATACTTGCAATATTCCTGCAGGCGCTTGTTTTGAAGCGTAGCGGCATTCTGCGCCGTATGCTGACTAAGAGAGTAGAGACGCTTGAAGATGAGGTTATGAAAACTCGTAGCAGGATTGCTACCCACAGGCTTTTACAAAACGCTCCACGTTTAAACGATCTGCTTGACAGAATAAACAACATCCAACAAGAAGATTATGAGAATAGATCTGCAATAGCCAGAATACAGACTCAGCTTGATAGCCTGGGATACAGTATAGAAGGGCCATCTCCAGATAATATAAATGAAAGAGTAGAGACATTAGCCAGACAAGCATCCAGAGATATATTAAGAGAAACGCAGGAAGAACAGCGCAGGCAACACGCTGATCATATAATAGCATTGCGAGAACAAGATCCTAGAATGCATGCGCCATTAGGACTCCCAACCAATGCAGCTGTTCAAAACATGACAGAGCACGTAATTGAAATACAAGATCTAGGATTAGCAGTTGGTACAGACAACAGAATAAATTTGCATGACGCTGGATTTACATTTGCACAGATAAATGACTCTGCAGATCTTCAAAGGCTAGTGTTAAGTGGCGCTCTGTATGCTCATAACCTTCCGCTATTAAGAACAGGCAGGGCAGCACCGCCTTATTCAGTCAGCTATCAGCCATTAAGAGACAGAATATCTGTTACTGCAACACAGCAGATAGAAAGAGATTCAAGTTCTTCATGGGAAGATCAGCATACACAAGAACAGCTGGCAGCCGCTGGCTACACTGGCCTTGCAGATCTTGGCTATAGTGATGAAGAGTATGAAGATCCAGATGATTGCGCTATTCCAAAAGAACCTGATCTAATCGATGTTAATAATATTAAAAAACGCAGACGGGCGATCAAGCATAAAAAATCTGAAATTTCAGAAAAAAAAGAGAGGAAGTAATGCACTGGCTGATAGCCGTAGGATTAATATTTTTATACACTGAAAAATATAAAACATACTATACAGAGGATTGGCGATGGTAGATGGATTGCTCTTGATAATTTCATTCTTATTGATAGTCATGCTGAAGATGTGCTGGAGCAGGCTGAAAACAGTAGAGAAGAAATCGCTTGATGAGATAGAGCGTCTCGACAAAAAATATATTGAGATAGTCAGAATACTGCATGAAAGAGCTGTCGCAGGAACAGAAGAGATTGTAGATAGAGAAGTAATAGAGGTTCATAACGATAGAACGGAAGAGCCGCCAGGGTTTCAGTTTAACCATACGTCTGATGCAGAACCTGTTGCTACAGGAAGAGCACGTCAGGGCACAAGCGCAGGACGAATGGCACGTAGAAGAATAGAACATCGCAGGGAAGCAAGAGAAAGCGCTGCCAGAGAACGGCAGCAGCTTGGTAGAGTCTTTACTACAAGAGAAGAGATTGACGAACAAGTAGATGGAATAATATTTGAGCAAGAGAATATACATGAACGCCTGGAAAGCATAAATGAGAGCATAGCAGCTGAGAGGGCGCAAGCTGAAGAAGCTGAGTCAGAGCAGATCACAGAAACAGAGATAATTACTAACACTATACAATGGATCAACGATAACAATATGAATTTAGAAATAGGTAGTCTTACAGATGAAGAGATAAGGACAGTGCATGAAAAGCTGATGACCATGTTTGCTGTGCCGCTTGAAGCGGTAGAGAAGAAACCTGTTGCTAAAGAAGATCCGATAGATCCGAACAACATCAAGAGGCGCAAAAGAAAAATAACAACAAGGAGTAAAAATGAGTGAGACACTTTGGTTTGCATTCATGATGGCAGCTGGAGCTTGGGTAATGGTTATAGCTATAGTCATATACCAGATACAGCAAAAACAAAAAATAGAAAATATGGAAGAGCTTTTGAAGTATGTAGAACGGCGCATGGAAATAATAAGCATGTCTCCAGAAGAAAGAACATTACGAGATAACGTAGGAGATGGAGCTATGTATGAGCAGAGTCCACTGGATTTGAGTGAAGAAGTAATGGAAGCGTTGAGCACAGTGCTAAGCCGCAGAGGGCTGACAGCAGAAGAGGCATCCAGGATTTTAAACAACTTCAACGAGAACATGATGCCTGAATTAGAGATGCTGCAAGAGCCAGAAGAAGAGCCAGATCACGAACCGATCATTCCAGAAAATATCCGAAGAAGATCACGAAAGATCAATCGTAATAAGTAAAGTATATCTCGCTTTCTAATTTAGCCTACAATCGATTTTCATATCTGTCAGCTATATCGACCCCTGATCACAATAAAAACGTCTTAGAAACGATCCTGCAGCTCCTGGCGGCTATAAAAATAGTGAAGGCCTGATCATTTGTAGCAGCTGTGCAGTGGCGATCAGGCCTTCTTGGAAGTCAAGCGACTTTAAAAGACCGCTTCTCGCAGGAGCGAGAAGGGATGGTAGGAAATAGTTTCATGTCATCTTAAATTGCCAAGTTTTCTGTATTCCGAATATCATATCATACCTATGCGATTCTTCATGCAGTTAGATGCCGCTTAACTCCCCTATTTTCTATCTTCCTCAAATTTCAAAGTCATCAGCAACTGCAACAACGCTGAATCCAAGTGATGATTCATGCCTTTCCTGTCAAACTCTATCAGCTGAGCCAGCTTTTCCATGTCTGAACCCAGGCTTAGCTTCTCATCTATAATTCTCAGACCTACCTGCGGATTTTCAAATAAAGTCTTGCCAGAAGTGCTGACTATATCTTTAAGCATTTTTGTGAATTTGTCAATATGTTCTTTATACTGCATTTCATTTTCAAACGATTCAATAGAATCTCTGTCCAGTGCAAGTATGTCATCGTAGATGTTGGGAGCAGCAGAATCTGGAGCAGGAGTATCGAAACATTCAGTGCAATTGGCAATATGCCTGCCATGCTCGCATATTTCTGTCATAGAAAGAGCATGCATTATCTTTGCTATGCCTATCTTCGTCTTGCCCTTATTGAACAGGAACCATGTTCTGCCGATCTCTACTCCATCATAGTGGATACCGATCTCAGCCTGCATGGTTTCTATGAAGATATTAGTGCACTCATACATGCTATTTCTAAGATGCACCCTCTGTATAAACTCTGCCTTAGCCTCATTGCCCTGGATGACATAGTCAGCTTTTATATCTATAGTCAACATCTCTGGATTGAAGTGCGCTTTTTTATTAGCCATCTGCGTCTTCACCTTGATGCTCTTCAACAGTATATTGACAATGCCGTCAAGCGATTCTTTAGCGCTGTTATGCCCTATAACATCGCTGAACGTATTAGGTATAGACGTATACTCTCTTGCGTATTTTGAAGCATAACTTTCAGCCATATGTCACTCCTTATGTTTTTTGATAGTGCGCCATACCCCATCGACCACGAGTGCAGCAAACATCACTGCAAGCGCCATGATTATTATGTCGGTCAAAGCTACTCCGATGACACTTTGGAAATAAGCAGCCATCTGCAACGCTGAATAAATAAATGCTTCCATAATCAAATTATCCTCTCCATTTTTCAGGCACAGAGCATCTGTTGCAGCCTTTTTTAGTGCCGCATATGAATGAGTCTATGAACCTGTCTATGCACCAGTTCTTCTTGACACTATCCATAACAGGTGCTTTCTGCGCCTTTTTGTTAGACTTCTTTTGTGCTTTCTTAGCCATATAAAAAACCTCCAGTTCGAGCTAAGTTCAATTATAATTTGCTTTTTAGGAAATGTCAAGCGAAAAGTTAAGACCTAAAAGCACCAAAAGCGCTAGTGCCTTAGTTCACTAAACGCCTTTGATGCATTAACAAAATTTTATCAGATTATATATTATCAAACTGATTTTAAAAGTCAAGCATAAAAAACACAAAAAGCGCTGAAGTGATCCAACGCCTTTTGTGTAGAAATCTTCTATCCAAAGCCACATTAGATAGTCGATTATATTTTAACAACTCGGCAGCAAAAGTCAAGTATGTTTTTATTTTCTGAAATTACAGATTATTTTATGATAACTCCTTGATGGTTGAACGCCACTGGAACATTGCTGCCTTTAAAATATTCATCGACTGCAATGCGTGCGCCCTCTGTCTTAGGAAAGAAATAGTCATCGCACACAACGATGCCGTTTGAAAACAACCTGGGATAAAAGAATTCAAGGCAGTCTTTTGTAGACTGGTATATGTCAACGTCAATGTGGACGAAAGAGAACGTTAGATCTCTGATGCTGTCAGCAGTCTCAGGGAACCTACCTTTGTAGATCGTAGTGTTCTTATACTCATCAAGCATGGCTATTGTGTTCTCAGCGTTCGGAGTCTTAAGCATTCCTTTCCAGCAATAGTTATCTTTCTCATTTGTTTCAGGCATCCCTTCAAAAGTATCGAACAAGTGTATATGGCAGCTTGGCGCAGCTTCAGCCAGCACCATCCCTGAACCACCTTTGAATACGCCTATCTCAGCTATGTTGCTTCCAGGAAATATCATGTTAGTTCGTAATGCCAATCGATAAATCACGAATAGATTAGCAGGCGGTATGATTGTATATGACTTAGCCCTGGCCTGCAGCTTTGCAAAATCTTTATCCTGTTTCCACATGATCTCTCCATTTCTGTTGCTTTATTTTTTTGATTACGATCTCTATAGAGAACTCTGCATAAGGATGTTCTTTAATGCCTAAATCGTAAACATGCCCTTCATCACACTTCTTGATATAGACAACGTCACACTCTTTTCTTGGCAGAGCATCTGCTATCTCTCCTGCAGATACTATATGAGGTTCAGGGTAAGATACCATAGAGAAGTAGAACTTATGACTGGGATTCCACCTTGACGGCAGGTCTTCTTTCCTTTCATACAGATCCATATGAGGCAGGTATAGCAGGAGATGACCGTCATACTTGATCTTGCGCCACCATTGTCTCAATGCATCGAAAGGATTTGGTATGTGCTCAAGGCAATGCGATGAATAGATATAGTCGCATGTCTGATCAGGGATGCTCTCTACATCTTTAAACCTGCATCTATGCTTATCAGGCATTTTATCAATACACTCGCAGCCAGCAACAAGCAGAGGATCACCACCTGCGCCAATATCGATACCATAGCCATTAGTATATAAATCAAAGAATCCCTCTCTTTTTCTTCTTTCCACAGCACTTGATGTGCCGCCTTTCCTGCGTGCATTATTCATTCGATACCCTGTATATAAAGGTTATCTGGTTTGCCCTTGTATGCCCCTGCAGGTTCTTAGGGCATTCAACCTTAAGCTGTTCTATAATCTGGCCTTCACTTTTGAAAGGGCTCATGTGCCTGCCTTCGCCTGTGTTTTTTGGCTCTATAGGAATGCTGCCTAGAAGTATGCCATTAGACTTCAACAGCTTCTTTGACTTGGCAACGACCTCTTCAGGATATTTCAGATGTTCAAATATGTCTATCCCTATGATCATATCAAATCTCGTAGTGATCTTATCCAGGATGATATTCAAATCGGCCTGGATGAAGTCACAGCTGTAAAATACTTTCTCTTTTGCAGCAAGAGCTTTGGCTGCCTCTATTCTTTTCATAGAGTAGTCGATGCCATAAGTAAGCCACTTGTATTTCTTTACCATGTGAACTGCTGTCTCGCCAGTGCCGCAACCTATGTCCAGCACTATCTTTCCAGCGTCTGCTTTCATGTTTATCTTGTGCATCAGCTCATCAAAAGACTTGCTGGTAAAAGAACAATTAAGCCACACACTTTTGTTGTAGTAATCAAGATGGTTGTCATAAAACTGCTGCCACTTCTTTTCCTCTTCATGTTTAACATCATGAAACCTTCTTGAAGTCAGTATTCCCATGTCGTTCTTACTCATGTCTACCTCAGTTAAACCATTTGTCGTTTCTGTTGGTCAGCTTATGCTGCAGGTATTCTTCTGTTTCATAGAGGGGCAGCCCAAGCTGCTTCATTAGAGCGTTTACACTGCGCATGTCTGTCACAATAGATTCATAGTTGGTTAATATAAAGGGCAGCGCCGCATTCTCTATCTCTCTGAATATATGAGCATACGCTTTCTGCGTTCTTTCCAGTGCAGCCTGTATCTTTTCAAATTCAGACATCTTGTTATAGTCTTTCATATCTCTCATATGCATCTTAGCCATAGAGCATGCCTGCGGATACCAGTCTCTTGACGTGATCACGACCACAATATTTTTATAGCCTGCTCTCATCAGCTTCTGTTTCATGTTAAGCATGTTAGGCCATTCGACTCCATGAGGAACGCTCTTGCGCCACACGACAGGATCTCCGTTAGTGCCTTTGAAATCTTCCTTATCCCATTTCTGCCTGTGTTCCGCATCTCCCAGGCATCCTTTTGACAATAGTAATCGGGTAGTCATCCTTGTGCCTGTGCTTTCAGGGCCAATCACAATGTAAGCTCTGCCTTTCATCATTCACTCCTTAAAAAATTTTCTAAAATTTCATAATTTATTTTTGACTGTATTGTGTAATACATTTTTTTGTCTTCGTTTGGCTTAGGAGAAAAATCTACTCCGAGAAAAGGTTTGAGCCCTGGCATCGTGCCCTTCAACGTGTGGTCTATCAGGGCATCTATATCATGTCTGAAAGTCTTTCTATGCCTGTGCTCAGAGTTGTTGCCATAGATAGCGACAAGCTTCTTAGGCGCAAAACCAGCAGTAGCAGCAAAATGCGTGATGCCAGTATCACCGCCCACATAGACATCGGCAGTCATAATCTCTCTGGTAGTATCGTCTATACTGCCACAGACGCTGCTGATAGCCTTTGCATTCTCTTCAGTGAAAGGTATTTCACTGACTACCCTCTTCTCTCCTACTACTACAACATCATAGCCTGTATCTCTGAGAGCGCTTACGATCTTATTAACCAGCAATACGTTCCAGTTTCTATCTGCATTGTAAGGAGCATTCATCAACGGATTAACCACAGCTTTCTTTTTGTCATACTGGTTTTTATATATATTTTTTATCTTGAGAGTTACCTGCATGATCCTGTGAATGAAATCCCACCAAGCCCAAACATTGCCACCATAAGGCCAATCAGGGCCTGGAGTGTCTGTAACTCTCTCTGGAAAATATTTCATCAGGTATCTTGAATTGACATCTATCGGGCACTCTGACATGTTGAACAGTATCTCTTTTCCGTAGTGCTGCCTCATAGCTTCATTGATAGCCATTACTGCGATCAGATCTCCCATCCTGACATGACCGAAGTTTCCTTTCGTTGTATATATGTTGCTTTCAAGGTTGTCTAATCTAAACATGTTTTACTCCAGGTTAAGATTTATTTTTATAAAGTCTTTATCTATCGTATTGAGATAAAGAGCGCCGTTGACAACTAGCTCATACAATACTTCTTTCTGAAATTTTTTGACAGGCGCTTGGCGCTTGCTTTCGCCAGACATGTCATCTTCAAAGTTACCTTTATCATCACACATCAATATATATCTTATCAGGTCTATACCTATCACACCGAATGCGAAAGCATCTGCCATGTCACTTACATCAGTGTCATAGTCATAGTTCTTGTATACCGATTTTATCATGAGATCTTTGGTCTTAGAAGGAGTCACTGCAGGATTCTTCTGAGACAAACCGCCAGCGTATTTCTTAGCCCTTAACGGCGGCACACGTATACAGACTATTTCGTTATCCCACATGATAGCCCTTGTCAAGAAGCCATGCTCTCCAGACAGAGCAGCAGAGTTAGGGCTGTTGTATGAGTATCCTTCCATTACAACAAGGTCTATGCAGATGTCTCTCTCTTTCATCTCTTCCAGGATCTCACTCACCCTGTCCCTGATAATGATCAATCGCTTGTCTGTGTTGTTGATCTTGCTTGAGTTGAAAGCTATCAGCTCTTCATGGACTACATCTCTCTGTGCATCAAGCACCACTACTCCGTATGAAGTTGTAGAAGGATCTATACCAATAGCATAGCAGTCAGCAGGAGAAGTTTCGAGCTTGGCAAAATACTCTCTCATGGAGATGATGTTTTCCTTGAAGGCTGCCTGTTTCTCTGCTTTCCTCATGTTCTTTTCTTTTTTAGCCATTAGATAAATTTCCTTATGTTGGCCTTTCGTTTTTTAAACTTCTTTGCGTTGATCAGACACTCATGTATTGCCTTTCTCAGATCGACAGGTATGTCATGGTTATCGTGCAGTGAGATCAAGTAGAAGAAGCCCCACCTGTTCTTGGCTATCTCACCTATGGGCTGCCCTTTATAAGCCCCTGAGAGCATGACTATCGTGCCCTCGACGTGCCTGTATTCTATGTTGGCACTCTTCTTAGTCTTTCTGACTCTGCCAGATTCGCCCTTGTCATATCCTTCTATTTTATCAAGATCAAGTGCCATGATTGAATAGTGCGTGGCAGCACATGTCTGCGCCGTCACTTCTCTGTACTGCCACGCTTGTTAGCAAAAGAGCTAACGATGGTTAGATTGTTGTTATTTGCCGTTTCTTCTTCTGAGGCATCAAGTGACTGCCCCCTTTGTTAAACACACCTTCAGTTCGTATCTTCGCTACAATCCTGTTAACCTGAATGATAAACTCTTCAGGGTATTCATCGAACAGGATTGTTTCGAAAATTGCATTTGCCATGTTTGTGATTGAGTCTTCTAGCGACAGCCCCAGGAAGAGGCCAGTTGTAACCATACTGTGTATCAGTGATGACAGCGATTGCGTTTCGCCGTTTAAGGAAATTTTATCTTCACCCAAGAATTTAAAATGAAATTCCATATTTTTTTTACCCACAGAGCAGATTGATGTTCTTAGCCTCTTCGGTTTTGACAGCGTCAGCCAGGATGTCTTTGGAGTCTTTAGTAACCCAACTCAACTCAGTGAACTCTGCACCTATAGTGATGCTGAATTCCTCTGTACCATTGTCCTTGCCTACTTCAGTGTATTCTGCCGGATCTATGATTATTTCTGATGCCATCGTTTGCTCCTTAAAGTGTGTGGCAGGGACGGTTGAGAACCGATCCCCCTGCCACAAGTCGGGCTCACACACCCCTCTTAATATTTCTGCCAGACTACATCACTTTCAGCTTCAAATACTTCCTGCTTCATTTCTCTCTCTTCGAGCTGGCCCATCTGGTCTAGGAAGTCCAGAGCTTTGGTGCATTCATCACCTGTGAAGCCCTGTGCTTCCACTTCTACTTTTCCGTTAGGACGGAATGTGATTTTAGCTTCTTCTGTTGCCATTGAATACACCCCCTTAGTATTTTTCTCTCTTCACTTCGATCTTGATAGCGCCATCGTCCTGGAAGAGAAATTTGTCGTTATAGGTTTTAGGAACGAGAATACCGTCCTTGTCACGCTGCCAGATAGTGAACTGGCGCTTCTCTGCCTGTTCTACTGCACTGTGGGCATTATACAGGACATTGACCTTGCTGCCATTCTCTCCGATCTTACGGCTGATGCGATTGTTCCAGTCATCATACTCGAACCTGCAATTGCCCTCTGCATCTTCGACCATCGCCGCCTGATAGCCATCGTCAAAACCAGAGATCACGAACGTCCTCTGGCCTTCTTTGCCAACGTTCATGCGACCATAACCCTTGATAGTCTGCTCTCCCTGGGCTTCTACCATCTGGAGATCAAGTTCAGCAAGGGCACGCTGCAGCATTTCTGCGCTAACGTTTTTTAACTCAGTCTTGATAGTTGATTTGTGGCTCATGTTTGCTCCTTTGCTTAAATTTGAATCATTATAATCATTGCTTTCCTATAAGTCAAGCATTATTTGCTTTGTGCCTTTTTGAAGTTAATTTTTCTCCGCTTGTTCCTGATCAACTTGACAGTAGCCTTATCTGTGCTCTCAAGTATGCTTGAGAGTGCCTCATTTACCGCCTGAGCCGCTTTCTTGTCATCTCTAATACCTTCACCGCCACCAGACTTAGAAATCAATTTCTGAAGGTCTGAGAGCTGTCTCTCGATGCTTCTATCGCCAGTGAAGTTAAACGCCTTGACCTGATCGATCAGGATAGCCAGCCGCTTTGTATTAGCCTGAGAGATAATGTTATCCTCTTTAATCTTCCTTGCAGCCAGAGAACAGAATTCATCAATACGGTCTTTAAGGCTATCAACTACTCCACCTACAAATCCGTCTACCCTCTTCTCCATTTCCTGACAGTATTTCTTCCGAGCAGCTATCAGGGTATCAGCATCTATCTCAGTCATGGCAGCGTTAGCACCCATCTGCGGAGATCTGATTTCAAACAATACATAGTCGAAGCGATACTGCCCCTCTATATATCCCTTATCAGGCATCGCAGCTCTCAGGCTGTGGTGAAACACACTCTTGAATTGTTCGATAGTGCCTTTGTATCCCCTTGCTACGGCGTTAGTATATGCTGCCTGTGTGATATTATCATAGGACTCAAGCAGCTTGTTCAGCCTGTTTACATAGGAATTGATTACGTCCTCAGCAGCAGACTCGAACTCTTCTCTGATCTCATCCAGCTTCTCAGTGACAGTCTCTATAAAATTATAAGGAATGAAGAAGAGTCCATTAGCCAGGAAAGGCATTCCATACTGCTGCAGGATGTTCCTTGCTTTGGCATCAGCGTTCCTGGGTTTGTTCCTCAGCTCTCTGGATATGAGATACTTGGAACCAAGAGACATGACCTCTTTGTTAATGTCTTCATCATTCAATCCGAGATCGGACGGCTTGATAGCCTTACGCCCTGTCCAAAATGAAATGTTCAGGGCGCAGACTACTCCGTTCTCATAGATCCTGTCAGTGATCGGCTTGGCTTTGATCTGTCGTTTCTTTTTAGTTTCGTTTACCATCGTTTGCTCCTTTAAAGCATTTTCTTCAAGTATACTTGGCTTTTTAAAAACTGTCAAGTATTTTTTTCTGAAATTTCAGATCAAACATTTATGTTCCTTTTCTTTTTCTGGCCTTGCGACTTCTTCTCCATCGGAGTAGAAGCTGGCATTGCCCTTCCAGACAGCTTAGCCCTCATGGTATCTATCTGTGTCTTCATAGTCTTTGTCAGAGGGTTAATCTCTCTCAGCTCTGCTTCCAGATCCTTGTCAGCCAGCTTGCGTTTTCCATCGCTGAAAGACCTGAACAGCGCTCCATTGACTATTTCTTCGATCTCGCTGCCAGTCAGATCCTGAGCCATGTTAGACAGCTTCTCAAGGTTATAGTTTTTAGGCTTGCGACCCCTTTTCTTCAGGTGGATCTCAAAGATCTCTTTACGCTCTTTGTGATTTGGAAGATCGACATATACCAGATTGTCGAAACGCCCTCTGCGCAGGAACTCAGGCGGTAAGCTGTCGATGTTATTGCAGGTAGCAACTACAAAAACAAAAGACTTCTTTTCCTGCAGCCACGTGAGCAGCTTTCCGAAGACCCTTGCAGTAACACCGCTATCGGTATTGCCAGAGCTCTGCACCCCTGCCAGACCTTTTTCGATCTCATCAACGAACAGGATACAGGGAGCCATAGCTTCGGCAGTAGCAATGATCTTGTTGACATTGGCCTCAGACTGGCCTACCAGAGAACCGAACACCTTGCCGATGTCAAAGTATAACAAGGGCAGACCCCAGTTTACAGCGATGGCCTTACCCACCAGAGACTTACCACAGCCAGGGATACCCAGGAGCATGATGCCCTTCGGTATCGGGAGCCCATAATCTCTGGCCTCTTTGGTGAATGCGCTTTTGCGCAGCTCAAGCCAGCCTTTAAGTCTGTCAAGGCCGCCTACTTCATTCATGTTGGTTTCAGGATGGAAGACATCTATCAGCGTGCTCTTCTTCAGCTGCTTGCTCTTTTCTTCCTGAATAGTTTCAGGATCAAGATCGCCCTGCTTCTTGACGATGCCTAAAGCATATGCGCCAGATATCTCCTGGGAAGTCATACCCTGAGCTGATCTTACCAATGCAGCTATCCTGTCTTCTTCGATCTCTTCCATATCAAGATCGGCATCTTTAAGAGTATCTTCCAGACAGATCTTAACTTCTTCTTCTGTAGGAAGTGCAAACTCCATCCAGGCCACATCTTTTTCGATCTCGATAGGCAGCTCGATCTGTGCGCCAGTGATAATCAGGTTCTTGCTGACCTGTCTGAATTCAGCGCCCAGGTCTTTGATATACTGTTTTACCATAGGATGCTTCAAGTATTCATGGAAGTTGAACATCACTATAATGCTCTTGTCTTCAAAGCTTCTGGTATAGGACAGTGCCTGAATAGCATCCAGTATAGGCCTGTCATTACCACCATTTTCTCCAGTAGCTACCGCTACATCAGCATGGTCTTTAAACCCTTCAGTGCATGTCCACTTGTAGTATTTGACCTCTCTATCAGAGGCGTATACCTTAGCAGCAACGAGCTTGATAGCATCTTCCAGTCTATGATCTTCATATGACTGAATGGTTATTACGCCCATACTGGCATTGAAATGATCCCAAAGGCTTTGCTGGAATTCGGTAAGCTCAATTTTTTCAACATCAATTTTTTCTTCGTCCATCGTTGGCTCCTTAAAAAATATTTAAAACATCTAAATGCAATTATACTTATCTCTTCACGTTTGTCAACTATTTTTTTTATTTAATTACATTTTTTTTAATCGCCATCGCTTTCATCCAGGGCTTTGTCCAACGCATCTCCTATGTCTCTCTGGATTATATCTATCTTTATATTTCCTATTCTCTTCTGCATGCTCCATTTAGCATAGATCAGATACCAGCACCCAGTAAAGCAAATCAGTATATACCAAAGCGCAGCTGCTGACAATGCAAGAGGATGCTCTCTAAGTGCTTCAGCAGGTATCCTCTTCAAGCTGTTAAGAACGTTGTCCATGTTAGTGTAGACGGCATACAGGTATGCCGATATCGGCCCTAAAATAATGAGCCCCCATTTGATGATTTCCATTGCTGTTTGTTTGTCCATACAAACCTCCTAAGTATATTTTACTCCTATTTCCAAGTATACTTAGATTTATACGAAAGTCAAGATAAAAATATATTTTATCCCTTAGCCAAACCGCCCTTTCTAAAACTCCAAATTATTGCGAGACGATCAATATAAACCTGAAGTAGCCGACAGGATGGATGAGATGGCTGTTCAGTATTTCGTCATGGATATATACCCTGGGAGTTTTGTAGTATGACTCTCCGAACATCCTCTGCATGTGAGTTCTATATGTGGTCAGGTCATAGTTGAACTGGCGCTTGACTTCATCTTCGTCAGTAAGACCATGCTGTTCTTCGTAATTTATTTCAAACTTAACAATCCTGACAAACAATTCTTCGTCAGTAATCGCAGCCTTTAAATGAGCAAGCATATCTATGGGCTTACCAATGAGCTCTTGAGGGATGCTGTCTTTTACAGGCGGCCCATCCGATCTGATGGTAGTAAGGATGTTACCCCTGTATTTGCTTTCGATGTAGTCAGCTACAACATGTCTTATTATCCCCTCTATATTCTTGTGAATGCCGTCTGGCGGTCTTTGCTCTAGCAGCTTGATCGTTTCTTCAGTGAGTTCAACAGTCACATCGTATGTGACTTTTGTGTCATCGACACGCAACTTCCCTTTCTTTTTTGGTTCGTCCATCGGTTAGCTCCTTTCTATTTTTTTATATGTCTTTGCCGCAATTGACGCAATACAGCACATCTTCAGTGTAGCACATCCTGTCATCCATGCGCCATCCCATTTCTTCAAGCGGCACTTCAGCAGGCTTGCCTTCTGTCATCTTCGACACGCACTCTTTACAATAAAGCTCTTTCCCTAAAACATGAACAGCTTCCATCGCAATCTCCTATATATCTTCTATAAGCCACGCATAGATAGGAGTCTTCTCGCCCATGTATGCGCCGCCTATATTAAAGTCAAAGAACTCCAGCGCTTCTTCTCTGGTCATGCCGTCTCTTTTCATCAGCACTTCCACTATTTTGCCGATGCTGTAGATGACAAGGTCGTTTCCCATTACGGTTGTTACTCCAACGATTGCGTCATCCAGCCCATCGGCGACAAGCAGATTTTCATACTGCTCGGAAAGTTTTTCTTGAATTTCAGATTTTTTATTCTGATTTTTTATCTCCGACATTTTCCAAGTCCTTCTCGATCTCGATAAGTTTTATTTGCTCAAGCATGAATTGCTTCTTATCTTCAAGCTCTTTTTCTTTTTTCTTTATCAGCATATCAAGCTCTCGTATCATCTCTTTCATAAAGTCAGTGCAGGCATCCCCTCTGGCCTCACACCTGTCTTCCAGCTTCCATTTGCGCTCTGTAGCGGCTGCTATTTCGTCCTGTATTATTTTATGTTCAAGCTTGTAATCAAAGACAACAGTATTCTTATAAAGCTGCTGCCTGACATCCTGGATATTCTTCTGCGCCTTCTGGTCTACTTTTTTGACATCATCTGCTTTGGCAAAATAAGCATTAAATCCCAAGACAATGCTAACAAAAGCAGCCATAGTCATAATAGAGGCTATTATAACTTTTATGTTAGTGATAAATTTAAGCACTCCATTCTTCTTGTCATTATCATTTGCCATCCTGTTTCTCCTTCAATACTTTTTCTTTGTCTATCCATCCCCACTTGTCTCTGTTGATCGTAAAAGCAAGCGTCATATCTTTACAGATTTTAGACTTTTCACAATACCTGCAAACTATCTGGTAAGGATGGTAGTGCATCCCGAATTTGTCGCATAAAGAATCTACTGGAAAATAATCTGCAAACAAATCTTTCCAGTCTTCAAGCCTCATTCTCTTTGCAGCTTCGGTTATCATTTTCTTTTCTCCATCCTGCTGATGCCGCCTTCCTTAACAACAAACAGCACGTTGTCAAAATTCTTCTTGAGTTCTACCCTATGGCTGACAAGCAATACCTTGCTCTTCAGCCTTTGGAAGTAACCCATGAAAGCTTTAATGCCAGCAGCGTCCAGAGATTCAAAAGCGCTTTCGTCTTCGATGCTGAAATCTATGTTCCTGGATTGCATGACTTGATGCTCGATAGCGCTGTCCATTGCAAACTCTACAGCCGCAAGCTCTCTGCCGCTAAGCACGTTCAGCGGCTTAGGTTGATTGGCCTTATCGAATATGCTGAATTCGATTTCGCCAGATCTTTTGTCTGTTACGCTTATTTCAACTCTTATCTCATCGTCTATCTCTTCAAGCGTTTCGTTGACGGCGATGTTGATCTCAGGTATCACTTCTTCCAGCAGCATCTTCTTGACATTGTCCCTGCCAAACCGCATAGACATGAAGTCATAATACCTGATGTCGTTTCTCAGAGATTTAACCCTGTAGGTTGCTTCCTTGATCTGTTGTTTTATAGATTCAATTTGTTCTGCCGTATTGGTTAATGATTTTTCGTAAGCCTCTATTTTCTCTCTGGCAGCGCTGATCGTAGATGTGCGTGAAGCTATATCTTCCTTTACACCGCCAGTGGCTTCTCTTGCCAGTTCTATTTTGCTCTTGATAGACTTCTGTTTCTCAGAGAGCTTTTTCATCGTAGCATCTCTTTTATCTTTCACTTCCTGTATCTTTGCCGTCAATGCTTTATGGTCAGCATCGGTATTTGCAAGATTGGCTGTATCTGATTCAACCTTTTTCCTTGCTTCTTTTAAAATTTTGAAAAGGTCTTTTCTGATAACGTCTTTATGTTTTTCTCCTACATCCTGTTTGCATGTAGGGCAGTTTTCTATTTTTGTTATGACTTGTATCTGGTGCTCTATCCTGTTTATTTCTCTTTTGCTGTCCTCTATTTTGCTGTTAATCATAGTCTTGGAAGCATCAAGCTTGCCTTCTTCTTTGTTCATGCTTTGCAATTTCTCTGAGCACTCTCTTTCAATGTCAGCTTTTTTTATTGCAATTTCATTATTTTCTTTTACAAGTTTAGACTCATCGCCATGCTTCTTCTTGCTTTTAGCCAGTTTGATTTTCAGATTTTTAATTTCTGCATCTTGCCGTTTGATCTTCTCTTTCTCACCAGCTATAACATCGTCATAGTCAGCACTTTCTTTTTCGAAGTGTTCTTGGCTGCGCCCCAGGTCTTCTAGCTTGCTTTCCAGCCTGCTCCTTTCAGCAGCCATGCTATTGAGCTCTCCGTCTATGTATTTCTTTGCATCGTCTATCCATCCCCAATTCATGATAAACAGAAGGAAGTCCTGGCGCTCGGCATTACCCATGTGCAGGAACCGCTTGTTAGCTTTCTTTGTAAACCTCTCGTAGTGAGACTGATGATGGAAGACAGTCTTAAGCATCTGGTCTTTAGTGAATCCTAGAAGATCAACTATCTCTTTGTTTACATCAGAAGGGCGCATCTGTTTTGTAATACAGCTTCGCTTGGCTCCATCGTATTTGTAGATATGAACTTCGTTCTTGAATTCAGAATGCTTCCTATGGCGCACGATAGCATACTTGTTGCCGTCTGCGTGCATAAACTGAAGCTCTCCCCTGCATCCTTTTTCAAAAACTCCCAGGATAGAATCTCCTGTAATGTTGTTAGGAGTTTCGCCAAAAGGTATCCACAGAAAACAAGACAGGAAGTTACTCTTGCCTGCTTTATTGGCTATGCAGTCATCTTCGTCTCTGTTGTCACCAGTTATGAAATAAACTCCGTTGTCTGTTAGATCTACTTCTGCATGTTCAAAAGTTATATACTTATCCAGTATTACTTTAGTTGGGTTCATGATGCCTCAAGGTTGTCTAGGTTTATAAGTTTTATTTCTCCATCTATTATTTCAGCACAGGTAGCATGCTCATAGAAATCTCCGATACAGATAACCTCTTTGTTTCCAAGCTGCCATCTTCCCTGCCTGTGCATATGCCCCATTATTATAGTGTCTTCTCCAGGAAGCACAGATGACATTTTCTCTACAAGGTGCTCTCCATAAGCTTCTGCTATACGGCTGTTATGTGCGGTATAAGCTGATATAGAGATAGCTTCTGGATTCCCCTTGAGTTTTCTCACTATCTTGCCAAAGAAATTTTCAGTCCTGAGAAACGGAGCCAGGACTTGTTTGTAGTCGTGCCAGTGATTATCGAATGCGTCACCATGCATAAATCTGGTAAGTCTGTCTCCTACCATCGCAGTAAACCCAATAGTAGGATAGATAGTGATCTGAGCTCCGTCAAGTTCATCATAAGAAAGCTCATGATCTCCATAAAAGCCATAGAATCCAAACATAGTCTGAGGCAGATACTGCATCGCTTTCAGCTCATGATTGCCGATGCACCAGATGATCTTGTCAAAGCAGCATGTCGCTTTAACAAAGAACCAGTGCGCTTCTTTCATTATGTGCCAGATCTGCTCTCTCACAATATCTAATCCATCTCCCAGGATGATAAGAGTATCTATCCTGTCAGGCTTTGTGGTTACATAGTTAGTAAAAAATTTTTCAAATATAATCCTTCCACTCTTATGGAATTCAGAACCAAAATGTATATCAGAAACTAATAATGCATTGTTAACCATTGCTCCCTAACTCCTTGATCATCTTTAGATGATCGAAGTGAGGGCATGCAGGATTTAAATGTGTCAAACTATAAACTATTAAATAATTGCCGATATCGGCCTTGTGCTTCTCAACGAATACCCTTCTGTTTTTCTTAAGCAGGCTCAAGGGTATTCGCTGCTGGTATGTCCCTCTGGTCTTCTGACCGCCGACCACAGGGCCGATAGAAGCTATTACTTCACTACAGGTGCAGGTGTCAGGAACTTCTTTGTAATGCTTTATGGGAACGTCTTTCATGTTGTCTCCTAATTCCAGTTGGTTTCATCATCATCTTTTTTCTTTTTGCTAGGCTCCCAACTGTCCAGGTCGAAGTTGCTCTTTCCTTCTCTGACTGCTTTCTTTATCGTATGTTTGATATTACCCATGAACGCTTCGAATAGTTGATGGGAGATAATGTTATTATGCATCATAACATGAACTGTGCATATCAGAGCAGGAACCATGATGGCCTGCATTACATCCCCTATCCTGCCGCTTACCAAACCAGCAGTCATCTTGAAGCCATCCAGTTCATCAGGCAGATCTTCAAAAAGATCTTCACCAAAAGCTTTGCTCAGCTTGCTCATGGAATAATCAAACATGTCATTAAACACAAAGCCCATGTCATATTTCTTAATCAAACTTCTGACAGCCCTATAGCCTTCGTAGTCAGTAACTCCGTCAACCATGATATCAAATATAGCCCTGTGCTTGATCTGTTCAGGGTATTTATCAAGCACTTCATGGTATTCATCTGCATCTCTCACGTTCACGAGCTCTGACTTCAGATCTAAATACAGCTGGTCATCACTCTTAGCAGTGCTCTCCTGCGGAGTTTCACACGTTATTGTTTTCTTTTCTTCTTTACTGCTTTTTTGGGATTTCTTTACCATCGTTTGCTCCTTTCTCTGGTTTTGGTTTTTCCTGCTTCTCAGCAGTTTCTTCAAGCTGCTTTACTGCAGGTTGTTTTGGTATCTGAATAAGCATGTTAAGCTCAAGGTCATAAGCCATCATATACTCATCAGATGTTTTAATAAAAAAGCGAACGGCCCCTTGTCTAGTTGTAATAAAAAAGGACGATATGCCCCCAATGTTTAATGGTTTGATGTATTGTATGTCTGCATAGCTTTTTATTAGCTGCACAAGCTGCAGATCTTCAGGAGACACATGCCTGTCTGACTCTATGACAATAGGCTCAAAGTTTTTTATTTTGCTATACTGATAGCCTGTTAATGCACCCATCATCAATATGATTGCCAGTAAAAAACTAATTACATACCCACTAAGATTACGTTCGCTTTTTGTTGTCATTATCATTTCCCTTCTTTTTCTTTCATCTCTGCTTCGCCTTCTTTAAGCGCTTCTTTGACAGTCTTGCCCCATTTAATAGGCTTACCCTGTCCATCACGCAATCCGATGGTTGCAGCAGCGATCATTATTATTTCCACCAGCGTTCCTACATCTATCTGTCCACCTGTGTAGGCACTGACGGCTGCGACCACTCCAAAAAGAGCAGCCAATATTGATTTTGATTTCCAAGCAGATTTTATTTCCTGCTTTGTAGCTAAATGATATTCTTTTTCAGTCATGATATCTCTCCTAATATCTTTCTTCCAATATCTCTCAATTTAGTTTTCTTCAGTGTTGTATCATCTGTGTTGATGATATGTTCCATTAGTTCTTTCCTGTTGTCCGAATTTTTTGATAGGAGAGGTTTTTTATTATTGGTTTCTTCTTTGAGCTTGTATGTCGCTTTCGTGTTAACAAAATCTTTTATTTTTTCTGAAATTTCAGATTTTATTTTTAAAGTAACGTTCGTAACTTTCAGCCTTGCTGTATGCCGAGTATATTTTTTTAAAATGCCCCTGATGTCATCCAGGTTCTGATTAAAGTCACGAGTATGGTCATAATTAAAATCGATGTCTTTAAATTTTGTAAAGCTGTTAAGGTCTAAGGACTCCCAGGTATCAGCCAGATTGCCTTCTTCGCTAGTCCTTACCCTTACCGCACGCTTGATCTCATCAAGGTCGTTGAAGTCTTTCATATATGGATTCCCAGGTATAATAATATTCCCAAGACCTGCCACATTATCGTAATAGTGATGACAGTGACCAATAGCGATAAGATCATATGTGCCAGAAAGAATACGTAAATCTTTTTGAGAAAGACCGCTATCAAAGATTTCCCTTTTATCATGCCTGATTCCTTTCACTGGCGCATGCATGATGCACACAGTCTTGAGATCGAACAGCTTAGTGCCGTCTGTATCTTCAAGTTCTTTGTCTGGTTCAATAGCTTCTGTCTCTGAACCATATGGATAAAAGAAATATGCTGTGTCTGTAGATCTGTCTACTACTACTGTGGGATTTAAGATAGGAACGAAGTAATCTGGCCTGAAGACTTCATACTGGCTGAGAATATTATAGTCCTGAGAATACATTTCATGGTTGCCAAGCATAGCGAAGATGCGAAGAGCTGTGCCGTGTTTATCTCTCAATCTTTTCATCAGCCTTGCAAACCTGCTGGCAGTCTCTGAGTCCAAAAAGTTGTTTTCAAATACATCGCCAGCTACTATGATAGCACCCCAATCATCTTCCTCTGTGGAATACTCTGCTATCTCTTCTATAGCCGCTTCAGCATTGTCTATGCCATTATAAGGGAGGCTGGCATCCAAGTGCCAGTCAGCGGTTATTATTGGATCTCCTAAGTCCCAACGCATTTTAATCATCAAGCCACCTTTCTACAAATCAAAGCATATCAAGCTTTTTATTTATTGTCAACTATTTTTTTATCTTCTTTTATTAATTTTACTAGTTCTACTACGGCCCAGTCAAGCGCCTGTTCTCTTGTGTGCAGTTCAGATACTTTATTGCGCATAACTTTAGCGTTCCATTTGGTTTCAGAGTCATAGTAGATAAAACAAATGTCTTTATCGTAACTCATGCCCTTTCTCCCTGTTGAGAGTTTTTATTCACGGCAATATTTTTTCTGAAATTTCATATTATTTTATCAAAAAGCTATGCGCAATTGCAATCATTATTTTTTAATCTTCTTTCTTGATTTTCTTAATCAATCTTACAAGTAATTCGGCTATCGCTATAATCACAGCAGCTGCCAATATAAGCCCAATAGCAGCTTTAAACCATAAAACCCAAAAAGATTTCCTATCCTGCTTAGCAACAGGCAGATTGTCACTGCCAGCATGACTATCTGTATTTGCAGCCATAACGCCATGAGCAAGTGGTTCGCCAGCAATGCTCCACTCACCTGTAAAGGCAGCATCTTCAGTCCTGGCAAACGCTTCCAAAGCAACGCTCCTTTTTTTTCTGAACACAGTGCTTCTTGTCCCATCCTCATTGATCTCTACCCTGTCTTCATATATGTTTATCGTGCACCACTTGCCTTTATACATGAGCTCTATCTCTACAGCCTTGTCTATATCTGCACCTATAGGCTCTTCAGGCGTATAAACCCATGCAATCATCAGGACTGCAAGTATAATTATAATCTGTTTCATAATTATCATTTTTCCTCTTCCAATATTTTTTTTAGCCTTACTCTGAAATCATCCATGTCATCGAAAATATCATCTAAGTTTAAAGGCTGTCTGTCTGACTCAGAACGTGGCCTTGTGCATTTCGGATTGTTACATGACACTCTGCCGTTGTCGTCTAATATAACTCCCCCATGCCTTATTACCCTGCCACAGTAAGGACATTCATCTTTGAATTGGAACATACCTATCTCCAATCTACATAAGAACCATATATATCTACAACCCATACTGTAATAGGAAGGTCATAGTAATCTATAGTTTCAAATAATCGCTTGATGTGCTTCTTATCTTTATCAAGATCTTTTGCCACTATCAAGATCGCTGCCATCTTGTCAAGTTTAGCTGCATAGTATAGTGACTGCCCAACTGCATTATACCACTTATGAGCGAAGTCTATCTCTACAGCATACTGCTTAGTGACACAATCGCATCTAGGAGAATTCCTGTTGAAAGTCTCTACTCTTACCTCTGTGTCATATGGCTTGATGCACCACCTGTCACGATACCAAGCTTCGTCATGATCAGTTGACTGAGCATACAAATAGCAGAATGGAGTAATCATTGCCATGCACACTACAAAAAAGAAAAACCTGCTGACAACAAAAAACTTAAACGTAGGTAAATAATTTTTATTTTTTTTCATTTGTCATCTCCAAAGCAAAATTTTAAACCAAACATGGGAATAGGAAGGAAATATAAAATTCTATCTTTTTTGTCCCAATAAAATCCTATCCAAAAATCTTCCCATGCAAATAATAATTCAATCCTCATGCTATTCTCCTAAATATTCTTTTACATATTTATCTAACTCTTTATCCGCTTCCTCTTTAGTTTCAAACGGCCCATGCCTGTCTGCCCAGGTTTCATCCCAAAAATACCACTTGCCATCTTCTTGATGCACTATGTCTTTGGCTTTTTTATTCTTCATCCATGATCTCCTGCAGCTTTGTTTTGGCTTTGTAATTATCCTGGAAGTAACGGACAAACTTGTGCTGGCCTTCAGGGTCAAGCTTCTCAAACTCTCTGCCTAACTTGTCAAACATTTTATATTTGAACTCAATATCATCTATGGCTATCTCTGCTTCGCCAGTAGCTGCCACCAATCCGCTTTTCCGAACAAGCTTGTCAAGGTCATAAATAAAGTTATATCCCTCATTGAATAGTATTTTATACTCAACCATCTTGATATCAGGCTGTCTGCCTTTGAGCTCCCTGACTTCTATTTCGCCTTTAAGCCCTACCCTTACGCCGTTATCCTCTATCCACTCTTTGCGCTTGATGTAGAGCAGCACAGTAGTAGCAAAAGACACAGCATCTTTGGTCAGAAATGTGTTGCTTCCATAGCCAATAGTGCTTGTCTTCTGTGCTACCAGAAACAGCATAGCCCCTGTTTCTACTACATCATCGTAGATCTCACGAAACAATTCTCTCATGGCTTTGCTGTGACTCCCTGGCTGTGCTGCTTTTACAGTGCTTTCGCTGGCCTCTGCATCGTCATACTTAGGATCTCCTTTGGTAGTCTTCTTCTTAGTCATCCTTTTGACTTCAGCCTCACTTGTAGTTGCAGATATGCTGTCCCATATGATTACCACAGGGAAGTAACCATACTTGTTTCTCAGCTCTCTTATTTTTTTAAACATAGCAAACAGGCGCACGCCTATTTCTTCGATGGTTAAGCGTCTGCCTTTTTCAAACATCTCTTTGCTTGGCTGCATCATGATAAAATTTTCTGAAATTACAGATTGGGAAATGCCATATCTGCCATAGAGCTTTTGCACATACTCATCAGTCAACGTCCGTTCCTGGTCTATGTAGATCACGATGCCTTCTTTCAAGAGGATTGATTTTGCCACTTCCAAAGCAAATGTAGTCTTGCCAACTTTAGCAGGGCCGAAGATTGTAACAGCCCTGCCCATCGGCAATCCGTAATCTCCTGTCGTAACTGATTTGACCACAGCCCTTTCCAGGTGTGGCAGTCCGATCTGCAGCACTTCTTTGATGTTTGACTTAAGCTCTATAGGCGCAACCGCCGTCCCTTCTCCGAACAGCTTATTAGCAAAGACACTAAGAGTGCTGCCTACTTTTTTCTGAGCTTTTGGAACTGATTTTTTCTTGCCAGAATTATTTGTAATGGCCTTCTTTGCTGCTTTCTTAACCATGACTGCTCCTATGTTTCTATATAATTATTATGGATCTTCAGATGGCATATCTCGCACAGCACCATGACATTCAAAGGACTGTCATAATCTTCATGGTGCAGACATAGCTTGTCTATAGCCCCACAGCATTCGCACTTTTCTTTTGCAATCTTGCCAATTTTAGCTGCATACTTAGATTTAGATCGTGCCAATATTTTGTCACGATTCTTCTCATAGTATCTCTTATCCCTTATGCGCTTGGCTGCTTTGGCTGCATCCGTCTGGCGATAAGCCCTGTCATGCGCCCTTTCTCTTTCTATATTTTTGACATAATTATTATGGCGCTGAAGATTACAGCATGTCTTGCATGCATAGGCCAGTCCATCCTTTGTCTTTTTATGTTTATGGTATTCAGACAAAGGCTGGAACTGACCGCATTTGGTGCATTGTTTGATATCGCTGTTATTCATACAATGCTCCTTTGTCAGAAGGGGATGTCCTCTTCGCTATCAACTGGTTTAGGAGCACTCTTCTTGCCACTAGCTTTTTTGCCACTAGCTTTTTTGCCTGAACGTGCAGGAGGCTTAGGCTCTGGCTCTGCCGTCTCTCCCTCTTCTGCTTCATCTATGCAAGCAGCAAGCTGTATACAGTCTTTACACTCTTCTTTTTCTATGCTGTATTTACCGAAGCATGGTTTGATATTGGCATTAGGAGCGCTTTCAGATGCCTCTGTAAGCCCTTCCATTATGCGATTCTGGTCTTCCAGCGTAGGAATGCCAGTGAACTCAGGAACATCAAGATTAGGTATAGCTGCCTCTATATCTTCCCTGACTGATGCATCAGATAAAAACTCAGTTATAGCTTCCGTTACATGAGGGGGAGCCATTTCTACCTGATAATCTGTATTGATGCCACTACCTTCTTTTATAATTACGACAGGCTGAGGATGTTCCAGGTCAGTGATATCTCCATACAGATTAATTTTATTCCTGATACCTTTTTGAACAGTAACGCCAGCAGTAGCTACCTGTATAAAGTTCTTACAGGAGCCGCCGTAAGTCTTCTTATCATCGATCTTTATGGCGTTGTTAAAAGGACAACCGTTGCACTGCTCGACATTATCAAGATGATTTTCATCTTTAAAATAACCGAAACAATCAGGAATGGCCTTAGTCTTCTCGAATAGCGGAGTCAGGTCAATAATGTTCATCCTGTACTGCACCTTTCGAGCTTTCATGTTGAATTTTCTTTGCTCATCTTGTGGAAGGCTTTTGAAGTCCTCAGCCCATATCGTAGGATAAACGCTATTGCAGACAGCGCAATCCTCTACAGGCTGCTGCTTTTCCCATCTACGACAATTGACTACCTTGTTGTTAGGGCCGACATTGAAGTGCTTGACGGTCTTAACCCAGGGCACTCCGTCCATGTCGTCATGCGGTGGACAAAGCAACCAGATGTTTTCACCATGAAAAATTTTTGTGTAATAATTGAAGCCGCTGCCAGTCTCTTCACTTGCTCCAGACTGTTTAGTCTTCTCTACATTTAACTTACCCATAATTGCACTCCTTTCCTTGCGTGCTTAAATTAAATTAATGGCTGTACTTGCCTTAGTTTTAGTAATGCTGTAATTGGAGTATTAGCACTGGGCTAATATTTCAAAGATCAATCTGTATCTATCTTCTCTTCTATCCTGTTCTTGCGTTTGTGAAGGTATCCATCAGTTCTGTCTGTGTCTACCCTTGATTCCAACGCTCTGAACTTGATAGAAAGAGCATTGATAGAAGTCTTTAACTTTTTATAGATCGTATCCGCAGCGGATATATCAGACTTCTTTTTAGCGTAAAGCGGATCAGCTTTAATAGTATTTGAAATTGCAGTTTCTGTCAACTTTTCTTTTGCGTCTTTCTTTTCCTGGTAATAGCGGTTAGCCCACCAGCTTTCAAAATCGATTTCAAGGCTGTCTCTTAACGCCCTGAACTCTTCACGCAAAATACCAATGTTGTACATCTCCGTTGATATTTCGTCAAGCATGTCTAAGACATTATGACTGCGAAGCAGTAATGCCAGAGGCTTTACAACTATCTCATGTTCGTCCATAACAACAGCTATAGTGCCAAGTTCTTTCATCTTGGCTTCTATGGCTGCATCTGTAAGCCTCTTCTGACTGACAGTTTCATGGATAGAGATTACTGATTCGCTGCTAGGAGATGATTTTTTAGAACTTTTTTTCTGAGCTGTCTTCGCCATAAGTCATCTCCTATTCATCATCAGGATAAAGATGTGGGTTGAGCTGCCGCATGAGCTTCTTAGACATCTTGTAGACTATCTTAGTTCTTTCAGCAACTGTGATTTCTTCACCAGTTCTAGGATTCCTGCCAGGATAAGCATCTCTGGTATACACATGGAACTTGCCAATGTATGAAGAAAGAGAAACGTCTTCGCCTCTCATCAGATGATCACCAAAAGCAATGTCAAAAAACTTATTGATTATGTTTTTAACATCTACGTTTGAGATATCATAGCCGTCTGCTCTCATAGCAGCAGCTACTTCCTTCTGAAGATCTTCATAATAGACATGCAGTTTGCGTGGTTCATTCTTCTTACTGGTTTTCTTTTTGGTTGTTTTCTTTTTAGCTACCGTCTTTTTAGCAGCTGCTTTCTTAGCCATTTTGTTACCCCCTATGTAGGATATTAAGCTTGCATTCAGGTTCTAAAATGAAAGACTTAGTGCCATTCCTCATGTTTCCTTTAGCACATATTAAAATTACATCGCCTTTCTTTGGTTTCTTACTTTTGTCTTTTTGAATCTCTTTCCAAAAGTCATTGAATGCAACGACACTCGCATCAGCGCCTTTATCTCTGATAGTAATGAATGCCATCCGTCCTTTTTTTGAAACATGTTCTTTAAATCCAACAACTTTTCCGAGTAAATTGTATTCGTTACCTATAAACACTGTATCCATTTTAGCAAAGTCATGCGTTTTGTCAACAAAATTTTGATACACTCCATCAAAAAGCTCGGTATAGTTGATCATATCTACACCTAACACTTCTGACCGCCTCATAACCAAGTCTATTTCATCACTTGCAGTTAAATCTTCTGGAAGCAGTTCTCTGCGTTCGTTATAGTAAAGAGCTAATTGTTCTTTTATTGACAGATCGGTTATGTCAGCAAAGCAGCCGCCGATAATCATGTTAGTAGCAGCTGTTTTGTTTGCCATCTTTTTATTTTCTGTAATTACAGAAACAAAATACTCAAAGCTATCGAACGGCAACATGTTCATAATATTGCCATAGACAGAATCGCCTACGCCTTTTATCATATTTAAAGGCATAACTATTCTGTTACCATCAAGCATAAACCTGTCCCTGCTGGCATTAATAGATGGATATACCAGATCTACATCAAACCTGCTTACCTCTCTGATCACTTCATGCAGCTTAGATTTCTCTGTATAGTTAAGCCATGCTGTAAAAAACTCTAAAGAGTAGTATACCTTTAAATACATGCACACTACGGCATACAGGCTGTAGGCAGTAGCATGCGCCTTTGGAAAATTATACCTGCCGTGTTCTGCTATCAGCTTCCAGATCTCATTTGCTATATATCTAATAGTATCTTTATTTTCATCAGTCCATTTGGCTACAGCCCCTTTTACAAAGTCATCTTTAAAAGCCATGAACTCTTCACGCTTCTTGCCTTTCTGCAGCTTGCGAAGTCTGTCTGCATCCACAGAAGGAAGTCCAGCAAAGTCAGTAACAAGGTGCATCATGTGTTCACTGTATATAGGCACTCCAAACGTTTCTTTCAAAATAGCTTCAACAGATGGATGCAGGTATTCTACTTTAGCCTCTCCTTTTTTTCGTGCCAGGAAAAGCTTATGAGCACCAGACTGCAGAGGCCCAGGCCTGTTTAATGCATTCACAGCTATAATCTGTTCGAAGGTTTCAGGTTCAAGCTGCTTGAGGAACTTTGTTACATTAGGCCCCTTGAACTGAAACACGCCGCCTGTGTTGCCGAATCCAAACTGTTCTATGACACGCTTATCATTGACATCTATATTTCCTATATTCACATCTTCATCATGCCTCTCACGTATAGAATCAAATGCCTCTTTAAATATAGACATAGTCTTGACTCCCAGGATATCAAGAGTCATAATGCCGCATGCATTAAGGAACTCTCCACCAGTATGACTATTCTCTGTTTCAGTAACTATGCCGCCTTCTTTAGACTTCATTACAGACAGGTAATCAGAATATTTTTCTGGCGTAATGATCAGTCCAGCGGCATGGACGCTCTTTGATTTAACAACTCCGATAACAGGCTTGACATACTTGAGATACCATTTATAGTTCTCATATCCATTACTGGCAAGCCAGTTTTTACCGAAGTCATCAAGGCCGAGATCGAATATGTTAGAAATGAAATCAGACTGCTGAATAAATATATCTTTGGTCAGTTTATTTATCAGCTGGAATTGAAAGCGATTCATCTCAATCTTATCGTCTTCCAGTTCAGCCATTTTATATCTTACGCTGGCAAGGCTTTTTAATGCCTGCTTAATCTGCAAACGCTGGTATGCGCCTACCCTGCACACTCTTTCTTCACCATATTTCTCAGACATATATTCAAATATTTCATCTCTCCTATCACTCTCAACATCTATGTCTATATCAATATCGTTCTCTCCAGATTCAATCCTGGCAGGGCTTATAAATCTGTCAAAAGATATTTTATGTTTAACAGGATCAAACAATATAAAATCCAGAAGGTATGCTACCAGTGAGCCACCGACAGAACCTCTACAATGAGCCAGTATATCGTTGACATAGCAAAACTCAAACAGATCATCTACAATCAGGAAATAGTCTATCGCATCAAGCTGCACAATGGTTTCAAACTCATACTCCAGGCGCTCAACATACTTGCTGTATTCTTTGTCTAGCATCTTTTCTTTATCTGCCAGTTCTTTTAAGCGATCATTCAGCAACAAGTAGAAAAGCTGATTCTTTTTGTTATGGCTGGCACAAGGCGGCATCTTGCTAGGGCGCACAGTGTTCCAGTTTATATGTTTAAAGTAGTAATGCTTCCTGATATTGTAATCAGGTATTTTGAAATCTCCCAAAGGCATCTCATAATCACACTTACTGACCACATCGTCCACATTGTCTATCGCTTCTCTGATTTCGCTTCTGAACCTGGAATAAGTTTGAGGGCAGTTCTTTTTGAATCCAATAATCATGCCATGCTTGTTCTTATAGTAGATGTCATCATTGTTGTATTCAAAATTGATATTGCTTATCTTGATAAAGTCCTTGTGCATCTGCTGCTGGCGCTTGTAGAGGAAATGAACGTCATTAGTAGCGACAACGCCTATGCTTTCCTTCTTGGCATAAGAAAACAAAGCATAGTTTAACTCATCGTATACGCCTTCATAATCCAGAGGCATTACTTCAAAATAAAAATCTTTGCTAAATGCTTTTTTAAACTGATCTATTCTCCCCTTTATTTCTTTTGAAATTACATAATTATTTTTTCTAATAATGGAAGGAATGTAGCCGCCCATGCAGGCAGTCATACAAATAACGCCTTCACTGTGAGCCAACAAACTATCAACATCCATTCTCGGATTGTAATAGAAATTTTCAGTGGCGTATCTGTTAAGCGCAAGTATGTTCTTGTAGCCTGTTTCATTCTTAGCTATCAAAGTTATATGATACCTGGATTCATCCTTGTCGTGCTCGCTGGCATCATGATCTACAAGATATCCTTCTACTCCGAAAATAGGCTTCACGCCAGCTCTTCTGGCTTCAAGAAATAGCGGCAGATGACATCCTAGCGCCCCATGATCTGTGGCGCATACTGCAGGTATGCTATGTTTAATAGCAAAATCTACTAAATCCTTTGGTCTAATGATGCCATCCAGCACGCTATATTCCGTATGCATGTGCAGCTGCACAAAATCATATTCTTTTTCCTGCGTAAATATTTCAGACACTTCAAAATCATCCATCAATGCATCTTTCAGGTAATACTCGTTCTTTCCATCGTTATCGCTTTTGATAGACAGCGCCTCTTCAGGAGTTAAAGATGCAAGTTTTTCATTGTAAAACATTAAAAGCTTGTAATCCCTGCGCTGGCATAAGTCTATTATTTGCTTGTTCACAGGGACGATGTCGTTATGGCTGAATGTAAGAACTGCTTCTACAGGAATGTGCACTTCGCCGTTTATTATAAACTTACCCTTCTCTACCTTATGGTCTATAAAGTAGTTATGATTTAACAATAATTCAAACACTTCCATTTGGCTCATTGCATCTTTTCCTATAGTCAGCGATATCAGCGATTGTTATCAGGCCGATATTTGTGTAGTATTTCCTCAGCCACACACGACAGATGAATTCTTTAGGGTGTGAGCACGAATCATTGGTCAAAAGATATTTACAGTATTTGTGATCTGACTCTAATCTGTGCTCACACCTTGAGGTAGCTGTGAGAATAACTTCTTTGTTAACCTCTGCCTCTACCAGCCCCTCTGCCTGTTCCTCTGCCTGTTCCAGTTTTCTTTGGAGCTGCTTTGCCAGCGCCTTTAGAATTAGTTGGCTTAGGAGCAGTAGCCTTCTTACCACTACCGCCTCTGCCACTGCTTTTGGAGCTGCTTTTAGCAGACTCCTTTTTAGAAGCAGGTTCTGCTTTCTTTGTTTCTTCTTTGACAGTATCTTTCTTAGGAGCAGGAGCTGCTTTTGCAGCAGGAGCTGCTTTTGCAGCAGGAGCTGCTTTTGCAGCAGGAGACGGCGCAGGCGCTTCAATGCTTTCAATCGCCTTTACAAATTTGGCAACGCCAGTTTCGATACCATCTCCTACCTTTTTAATAATAGCTTCGACAGCCTTGATCAACTTGTTGATCTGAACGTTTAATTCTTTCAGCTCTTCCTCAACAGCAGTCAGATCAATGCCTGCATCTGCATCTTCTTCTTCTACAGCCTCATCGTCTTCTACAGCCTCATCGTCTTCTACAGCCTGATCGTCTTCTACAGCCTCATCTTCTTCTACAGCCTCATCGTCTTCTACAGTCTCATCTTCTTCTACAGCCTGATCGTCTACATCATCACCTTGAAACTCTTTGTATATAGCAGTAAGCCTTACACAGTCATCACATAGATCAGGGTTATCTTCCTTGCACTGAATGCATTCCTCATGATTAGGCAGATGATATGCTCCGAAGTCGCTACAGTCCAGCTCAGAATATTTCTCTCTTGTCTCAGCTACATCTTCACGCCAGTTAACTTCTAAATCTTGTCCTTTCTTTTTAGCCATGATTAAGCTCCTTTCATAAGTCTAGGTTTAAACCTATTTTAAAAGTTGTTATTATTTGTTTATTTCTAAACAATTCATTCATCACATCTAAATCAACTATGTCATTTGGATCGCCAGACTCTAGCTGAATGACCGACAACGCCCCGCCAAAAAAATCTAAAATTACAGATTTATTTTTCTCAAGATCATTTTCTTTGACATCAGAATCAAGCATCAAAATTATTTCTTCAGGAGCAAGTGCTGATAGAAGATAGGCCTGATACTCACTTATCTTAGATCCAAGTATAGCTACAGTATTATGATAATCATAATCCCACATTCTGACAGCATCGAATATTCCTTCTGTAACCAGGACATAGTCTATATGTTCAAGAGTAAGCAATCTATTATATCCAAACAGCATCCTGTTCTTGAAAGAGCCAGGGGGATTTTCCGTCTTAGGATCTCCATCAAGAAATGTTATTGCCTGAAAGGTGTGTTCGTCCAGCGTAGTGATAGGAACAAATATCCTGTTCTCATACCTGGGCTTGATAATACCATCTTGTTTTTTCCTGCAGCTTTTTATAGGTTCTGTGTATATGCATTCATAGCATATCCTGCAGCTAAGATCAGAAGCTTTAGCAAAGTCTAGCCCTCTGCCTGTCAGGTATTCAGGATAGTCATCTTCGAGCAGCACTTCACTGCAGTCTGGTATAGATATCTTTACCTTTTTATCTTCAGTAGCAAATGATTCTATATGATCTGGCATTCTAACATGAATATTAAATGAATCAGAATCTTTCTTGTAAAGGTCTTCTACTGTATCTATAGGTATATCAAGATATTCGCCAACGAATTGTATAAAGTTGCCTGACCAGCTGCATCTTGCACGATAACAAAATCCAGCTCCAGTTTTTTCATTTAAGAAAAACTTTTGTGATTTGTAAGATATATTTTGCCGTTGGCAAAAAGGGCAATCGAAATTCAATTCGTTCCCTCTGTGAGCATTGCTTGAACGCACAACTCTATACCTAATGTTATGTTCTTCAAGGAATGCCTTGATATCAAATAATTCTCCGAGTAGCGGCATTAGCTTTGAGCCTTCTTACCTTTCCTCTGGCCTTGTTTATTAGTGCCTGAACGCTGTCCTGCAAGATCATTTTCCAATGCTCCATCAATATTAAACAGCAAGCCCTGGCCTTTTAAAGCAGCTGTAGCACAGTATTTCTCGAATGCATCAAAGAACTGCTCTTTGGCATGCCTCAACTCTTTATCGAAGTTACCCATGTCTTCTATCTCTACTTCGATCTGCATTGAAGGCTTAATGTTAGAGTATTGTTTCTTCAAAGGAATAGTGATCGCAGCTTCTAAAGCTACTTTTTTTACTTTCATTTTGGCTCCTAGTGCAAATTATAAGTAATTATATGCTTAGCTTTTGGCAAATGTCAAGAAAAAAATTAATCGCCAGTATAATCCGTAATCAATGCCAAACCTTTCATGGCTGTTAACGGTATATTTTGCCTGCTTTCTCCTTCTCGCCATTTTGATAAAAATCCATTCATTTGATTCTGTGCTTCCATTTCTCTATTTTCACCTAAACCAAAAATTATGTCAAGTATCTTTGCCTTATCATACGCTTCACTGACATCTTCTTTTGTCAATACGGTTTTATCGGCTGATACTTTTGCTTGTATAGCTGTCCATCCAGATCTCTTTTCGTCTTTCATCCAGTCTTTATATGCCTGACAATTTTCTTTCTGTTTAAATCTTTCTTCTGTGGCCTTACCGTTATATCCAACTATATCTAAATAATCAATATTTATTTGATGAAATTTTAATCCAAGTTCTCTTTCTTTTGTGTGTGTGATATGTTTCAATTCATCCATAGTTTCAGAGCTGCATTCAACGATTTCAACATGCCCTGTTGTGCTTGAGTTTTTTATCTGGTTCATTATCCTGTTGGCTTCATGCGTTTCTCTTCTGGACATGCCGCAATTCTTTATCTTATAGAAGTCTATCCCAAGCGTCCTGGCATCCAGCCTTGTAGTGACAAGGGACTGGACATCTTCAAATGTAAATATTATGACGTTATAGCTATTCATCATGGCTGAATATGCCATGTTTACCAGGAATATTGACTTGCCTACATTGGGCTTTGTAAGGACGGCAGCTGCCTTAGTAGCATCTACACCGCCATACAGGTATCCATCCAGCTGCATTATGCCAGTAGGTATCATAAAATCATTATCGTCTATTTCTCCCCTCAGAGTAGTCATCCTGCGATGACGCTCATACCTCATTGCCTGTCTATCTTCCCAGTTGCCAACAAAGTCAATAGATTCTGATTCGTCCGACACTCCTATCTCTGCCAAAGAGCTTTTAACATTGCTAAGCTCTCTGTAGAAGTCACCGCCGTTTAAAATAGAATCTCCAAAAGAATCTATGACGTTCTTTACCTGCACCATATCAAAGTATTCTTTAATTTCTGCTAAGGCAAAGTCAGCATCCCTGACAGCTTTTGCCTGCAGCTCTTTAAAATCCATATAATAGATGTCTTTTTTCTTGTCGCTTATCTTCCTGTCTTTATCAAGAATCCTTCTCAATACTTTTCTGCTAAGCGGCCTGTCTTGCTGCCAGCGCTTGAAAATGCACTGGTAGAAGTAGTTGTGCTGAGGCATCCTGAATATGCGTCTATTGCCTACAAAAGTGCAGAGCATAGAACAAAACTCAGTATCTCTCAAAGCTTTAGCTAGTATGTCTCTCTCAAAAGCAGGCGTTAGTTTTGGACTACCATCAGCCATAGTGACCTCTATATATTAAACCTGTAATCAATGGTTGTATCTAATAAAATAAATTCATATCTTTCTTGTAATACAGAGACTATCGAATCATTGTATTCATCACACAAATCATCAGGGCTGTAATTGGTGCTGATTATAGTAGCCAGCCCATTGTCCACTCTGTATTTTATTATTGTTTCAATAGCCGTCTGAACCTCAAAAGCCATCTTCTCAACCTTTGTCTCTTTGCCAAATTCGTCTATGGCGAGAAAGTCGCAATTGAGAATGACCTTAAAAAGTTTTTTATAAAAAGCGCTTTGTTCATTTATATATCTTTTAGAACTGCTCATGAAAATATCAACCAGATCTCTCATGCTCGCATAGTATAAAGAAAAATCTGGAATTTCAGAAAATTTATCCATCAAGTCGAGCATAGTTATCGTTTTGCCACAGCCATTTGGCCCGAACAAAAATAATGACTTGCCATCTTTATACCTTTCATTGCTGATATAGCTATTGATCCTGTCTTTATACAGGAACATCACTTTGCCAGGAGAAGACTTGTAAACAGCTTCGCCATCTACTATTTCTTTTCTGAAACGATATGGCACGCATTTCTTTTCAAAGATGCCTCTCCTTGAGTCTTTTACTTTATCAAGCTTGCTTGTCGGAATGCCTGCTTTGACCAGCGTTGCCAGCCTGTCATATCTTTTAACACATTTGCATCTGGCAACTTTAGGCATCCGCTTCTTCATGTCGAACGTTACAACATTCCCATTGTCACACTCATTACAAGCGCCCACTATACTGCGCCGTAGAGCGTCCAGCCTGTCGGCATTCATTTCATAAAGTATATTTTCTTCTGACAATACTACATCTTCAAGCACATTACATCCTTTACTTAAACATTTCTGTTTCTATCTTTGACTTGGAAACAGTTCCTCTAGCGCCCTTCCTCTTATTAAATTTTTTGTCTTTGTTTAAAAAGTTTATGAGCATCTTAGAGCTACATATAAAACCTACCAATATCGCAACAGAGTTAGTATAATTCATCCTGGCTATGTCTGAGTTATAATAATATTCATATATATAGTTCAGATAAATGCCATATTCATCTTTAGGAATGTAATCATATCCATGATCATTAAGGAATGTTACAATTTTCCTTCTGGTATCTTTGTCAGGAAATCCAGGCGCTATCAAATCGTTTCTGTTTAAAAGCTCTTTTATAGCGTCAATAAATGCCTCAGACTTTGTATCTACTTTATCAGTATAAATTCTGATATTCCTCTGCGGCGTTTTTAATATCTTTGATATCTCTTCTTTTATTGTGGCATTAGATAAGCCAAGCTCTATCAGATCAAGCGCTTCAGCGTTTATTCTTACTTTTATTTTTGTTTGCTTTGGCCCTTCTTGGCTTTTTTTGCCTTGTGCTTTCTTTGCCATTATCAAGCTCTAATGTTAATAGGTTAATAAGTGACTTGTTCAAATCAGGAATTGCAAATATCCCCAGCTTAACAATCTGCTCAGTCCTGTATTCACAGACCAGTCCTGTGCAATCCCATTCGATGTCGTATGTCAAAGAAACCCTTAGCTCCTGCGTTAATACATGCTGCTTGCCGCATATGATCGGCTTGTTGTAAACCTCTTTGACAGTGCCAAGCATGTCTCCTTCAGGGTAATAGACCCTGTCTCCTTTGTTAAGCAACTTGCTGTTCATGTACTGTCAAAGCAGGCTCACTGTAATAAACGCCCAATCGCCCAAAGCTGTGAGCGCTTAAATACTTATTCTGCCTGTGCAGATAGTCAACGTAATAAACCTTCTGATGCTTATTAGGATCGATGTCAACAGCTCCAGGATCTTTTCTCTTTCTTAGTATCCTGCCGAGCTTTTGAACTGTAGCCACAGGGCTATCGCCCCCACAGGCATTGATTGCAGCATCAGCTTCAGGGAAGTCTAACCCTTCGTTGCCTAGCTTTGTAATCAGCAGCCCACGCAGATCACCAGATCTGTAAGCATCAAAAATTTCTTCACGTTGATCTGTTTTTATTTTGCCATGAACGAACTCGTAATGATCTTCATGCAGTTTCTTGCTTTCTGTGATCATCTGTTTGATCTTGTAGCCATGTTCAAGGCGGTCAACAAATATAATGAATTGCAGTCCACGCTCGTAAAAGAATCGTGCACGTTTAACTATATCTATATTTAAAGGTTCGAAATCTACGATTGCATTCTGGTATACTTCAGTCCAGTGATCGCCGCCTATACCAGCAGCAGGCATGTTATATACCATAATACTGGCATCGGCAAGCCATCCCCTTTCTATCAATTCAGAGGTAGACATGTTATAGATGACATTGCCGACATGCCCTTCCAGATACAGGTCATCGTCATACTTACGAAAGGCTGTAGCTGAAAATCCCCAACGGCATCCAGTATTGGTGCAGCGCCGTATTATAGTCCTGAACATCTTGCTGGCGCTATGATGGTATTCGTCAAGTATAAGGCCGTCTACCCCTGCCAGCCATTCCTTCATAAATTTGTTTTGCCTTTTGTCTTTGCTCCTATTCTTTTCATACAGCGACTTAACAATGGCAATAGTAAAAGGCTTATCGAACTCATAGTTACCATCTCCTATCATGCCAACGTTATCTTCGCCAACAAGGTTCTTGTAGAATTTAACATGCTGATAAGCAATAGAACTCAGGTCGATCACGATGAGCATTCTATTAAATTTGTAGGCGTTGCTTAAAAGGCCCATGATCAAGCTTTTGCCAGAGCCAGTAGCCATAGAAAAACCGCCACAAGCATTGTCTATACCAGCCTGCAAAGCTTCATTCTGGTAGTCCCTGGGCACAAATGGCATCCCCTGAATAAAGGAAGCAAGTCTGGCCTCATCGTGGTCTACCTTAGTCCTCTCATCCTCTATCTCAATGTTCCTAAACCCTGCATTATATATGGCTGTGCATACATGATTTGTGAGTCCAGAAGGGAATGTTTTATATTTTTCGTTGAATAGCTTGACATAAGGAGACAAGGTATACCCTTGTTTTAACAAATTCTCTTTATTAGGATCATAGAATTTTGTTTCATTTCCTATAATCTTAAGTATATCTTGATATGCATCAAGTTTTATATTAGTCACGAAAGTCTTGTTATTCTTGACTTTCAATGAAATATCAGGTCTAGGCATTACTATTCCTTATCTGGATTAGTCACATCTACCAAATCACTTGCTGCGTCTATAACATGCATGGACTCATATAGCTGGAAGCATGGTGAAGGCAACCCCATGATGCATGGCTCATGTCCATGAGTAAAACAGTTGTGAACAGTCCATGTCTTAGCTATATACGATTCATCGCCTTGCACTTCCAGGTTATATACAGTGCCTGTGTGCTTCTTCACAGAACAGCTTTCCACCTTTAGGAACTTCTTATCTCCAATCGATCTGACATCTATCTGTTTGTTTACCGAAGTCAGCTTGTAGTTAAAGTTAGGCTCTCCTGTGATATCAGCAAATTCATTAATAGCCCTCATCATTATCGCAATACTGTAGATATACCTTTTGTTTCGTGATCTGACAGTAAAGGGCTCTTCATCGTTATTGATTTTGAATCCTGCCAGAAAGCTGGCTATGTTGCGTTCATCCAGCCCAAAGAACCATCTCGGTATGATCTTATCCCTGTATGGCTGTTTAGCTCCGAACAAGCGCTGTAAGAATCTGGCAAGGATATCGCATTCGATCAGGATTATAATTTTGCCGTCTGCATTATATTTAAATTTAATAACACTATCATCAAGGTCAAATAAATATTTTGTAATTGCAGAAATTTCATCTTTGGCTTGATCGTTTTTGGCAGCTATGTCTACTATAAATCTTGACTTGGTTCCTTTCTCTTCAGCCATAATTCCTATCCTGCCGCTACTTACAAAGATACCGAAGAACTTCAACAGCTCAGGAGTAAGGCTGAGCTTGTTATCTATCCTTATTCCTTTTGACTTATCAAAGACAGTGTGTATGGTTTTATCTTTTTCATCATAGATTATATCTTCACTGTCAAGTGAGCGAGTATCTTTATCTGTAAGAGTTTTGGAGATGAGCAGGTTAACAAGGTTTACATAGACATTATAATCGAAATAATTAATGTAGACATCTTTGTTATCGTTTATCATGCTCTTTATCGTCTTTATAGGCAGATATCCGATTATAGGTTCCATGCCTGCATGCGGATGGTCATACGTGCACAGCACTGGATGATCTTCTGTAGCCTTTAGAGGTTCGCTAATTCCTTTTATATTGAGAACCACTATGTCTTCATCTTTAACATCACGTCTCATTACATCAGTCACAGGCATGAACCGTCCCTGGTCTGTAAGCACTTTGTCTGTGCTTATATCTATATGAGATATAGGCTTTACTATATTCTTCTCTACCATTATTTCCTGGTTTCCCAGGAAGCATGGAGCGCATGGAGGCTTTACATCTAATGCCCTAACGTTAGTATAATACCTCATTCTCAGATCAGATGGGAATGGGCCGTATATAGCCACAGTAGGTTTCTTTAACGCACCAGCCAGATGCCCTATAGATGAATCAGGCACTACAGCAAGGTCGCACAGGTCTATAAGTGCTATCACCTGTTGCCAAGTAGGACATATATCAGCAGAGAAGTAGTAGTCATCAGGGTTAACTCTGAAGAACCTCAGATCGTTCTTTATAGATACAGCCTCTCTTGCAGACGATGCCATAACTACATTCCATCCTGTGTCTTTAAAATAGCTGGCAACCTCTACTTGCTTCTTCTGATCTGGAGTCCTGATTGGAGAAGATGCCCTCATGTGTATCACAAGAGTCTTCTTGCCGTTAGATAAGAATACATTATCTTCTATAAGCTTTTCCTGCAGTTCTTTATCTACATGCACATAAGGAAGCTTTTCTTCTGCAGGAATAGGCTCATGATCTATGAAAAGCCTTTCCAGGAACAGATCATAGGCATTCATCTGTGAAGCTTTTTCGCTTCCTTCAATTATGCCTTCAAAAATAATATGGTAGTCAGCTGCTTCCCATTCCTTAAGCAGCAAAGGTGCAGATCCTATTACATCTATATATGGATTGCCCTCTATAACTCCATGATATCTTTCAGCACAATACACATGGACTATTGCTTCTGGATATTTCTTTTTCAAATGTTTGATTGCTACGGAAAGGAAGAGTATGTCACCAGCGCCGCCGTTTCTCAAGGCATACAGCGTCTTGCCATTCAGGTCTTCACCTTCATATTTTTTATAGTAGCTGTAAAAGTCAGCCACCATATACTTTTCAGGGTTGCGTCCTACCAGATCCTGCCATTGCCTTGCCGTCATGTCATTGACGACATAAAACTCGTCAGGGACTATCTGCTCCGAGACTTTGTCCTTCAACATTATCAGTCTCATATATTATTCTCCTTTCCTGTTCACTCCCATGTTGATATGATGTTAACTCCAGGCTACCATGCATCCTACCAGTATCATCCATACCAGTAACAGTTATGATAAGCCTATTAAGGTTAGATCTGTATTCTTCTTTATTTATAGCTTCTGTTTCATTTAAATATTCTATAAGGGTATTTAGATTTATAAAGGTGGAGTAAGTAGATGTTTTCAATTCCTGAATGGTAGCACTATTGAGAGCATTGTCGTGCAGTATCTGCTGCCTGAACTTTTCAAAAGAAAGCAGCAGCCTTATCGCTTCGCCTCTGGTAAAATTAGGATTGTTTGCTTGAGTTGGATCTAGGATAGGCTGATTTAGGCCTTGACTGGCTATTGCTTGAACTAAAGGATCTTTTCTTGCTCTCTTACGGTCTTGCGCTTTTTGAATTGCCTTCTTTCTTGGTGGTTTTTTCTTTTTCGTCATGTTTTCTACCATCTCTTTCAAGATAATTCATTATAAGTTTGTTTAATATTTTGGTTATGCTTGTGCCGTTTCCTATTGCATTTAACTTAAGTTCATTTTTGATATCTGTAGGCAAAAAGAACCCTACATAGCTTTTGTTATCTATATCCACAGCAACTCTTCCCTTGTTAAATTTTCCCAATTTTGCCAGCTAGATTTAACCGTAACAAAAGAAAAAATCATTGTCAAGCTAATTTTTAAATTTTTAAAAAAAAGCTTGGAAAGCTGTATTATTAACTATTATTGGGTATCGGGATTGTCTTGTGCGCTTTGCACGATGGACAGTATACTTTCACACTCTTACTTCCGCAACACTTGCCTTTAATCACTAATTCAGCGCCGCAACGTGGGCAAGGATTGTAAGGCAGCTTGTTTTCAGGCTGTGCAGTTGCATGTTTTACTTTTGTTTCTCTTACAATCTCTTTTTTGACAACTGGAGTAGGAGCCATATTCTTACCATGACCAGGAATATCTTCTGGCCTTTGTGCGAAAAATGCACTATCCGCACCTGGATAAATAAACCCAGCCCTCTGCGTAATTTCCACAATAGTTTCTTTTGGAATTTTAGATAAAATCTTTTCCTGGTAATTCTTACTTTCCTCTTTCATTTTTTTAATTTCTTCTTCTGACAGCTGTGGAACTGGAGTTATCTCATGTGCATACTTAGGATGAAATAAGGTAGTAACCATTAGATTTTCTATTGGTACTATTCCTTTTTTGAATACAGGTTTAATGTCCTCATAAGGCACTTCAAAACCTGAAAATTCAATTATAATTTTCTTATTATCATCATCAAAAATCATTTTAGTTTCCATACTATGTTCCTTATAAAACGCCAGTTGTGTCTTGAGATTGACCATCATAAAAACAAATTTGATACATCATGTTGTAATAAGTATAATCGCCATAGATGCAATACTGCACAGGAGGCCACTCAAGATCATCTATCCAACAAAATTCTGTAAGCTGCATCCTGCTGTATCTCCGTCTCGGCTGATACACTTCGTTTTGAAACCCTTTTGGATATTCTGCCAATTTTGTGCTTCTTTTGATTTCCCATAGCCCTTCATCCAACGGTTCTGGCTCAGGGCTTGATGAGCCAAAAAAAGTAAATTGATCAAGGCCAATCCCTCCGCAAAATTCTCCTAGAGGTATTTCAATTCCAAAACCATTAAGCCCTGCTACGAACGCAGGGACAGAGCAGCCGTCTCCTGGTATATAATGCTGTGTTTCAGAAGGAACCAGCACCCCTACCTGTTGAGGAAACCCTGCTACTCTGACAGCGTTAGGAGCGCTAAATGGGCTTGTAATAAAGAAAGGTTTTCTCTGTTCATAAGGATCTGTCGGCTCGTCTTCTTGTAGAGAAAATATTTGCTTGTTAAAGGCATTTGTAATCTGAAACCCTTCCATAGCCTCTACATCAGAGGCATAAGAAGCGCTTACATGAGGGAACCAGCGTGGCGTAGAGATCAATGCATTTCTCGTAGGTTGAACCTTTATTTCCTGACCATACTGATTAGTATAGCAATGACCGCCAAGCGTCCTGATGAGCGTGCCCTTCCCAAATTTACCAGTTTCAAATTCCAGATAGAAAATGCCCCATCTCTCTGCAGTCTCTCCGCATTCGCTTAAACTTGTACCAGAAGCTGTCTGCCTGTCTATAAGCGCCACGCATGCGCTATGGTTTACTGGAACCACCCATCTTACTGTCTCTTCAAAATTAGATTCCCAGTCTCTTCCCCATTCAAGATGCTGCCACTTGTAATTAATAGTTGCCCATCCTAAATCAATATCTTTATGCCTGATCTTTCTAAAATATTTAGCTGGATCGTTAAACCCACTTTCATCCCATCCACGATTGCTATCAGCCTGCGCTATGATATAATCAAACTTGTTCATTGTGTCGTAAGCTATCCCTTTAAATTGACTGTATGGGTTGTAAGGAATGTCAAATTCACAACGCCAGTATGCACCTAGAATGCATAGGTTCTCTTCTGCATAAGGCCTGTAAAGGCAAGCTATCATAGGAAGCGCCGTCCCAGCATCGGCTCCCCAGTAAGGAGTTGGGAACCTTTTAAATGCTCCTAAGTCTGTCCTTATATTTTTTGCATACCACGACTCGCCACTTATTTTAATCACCTGTTCAGTTTTATTCCACACCAGAGGATATATCATTACATGCATCGTTGACTGATTGCCCATCTTCCTGTTTTGACAATCACGCCAGTCTGTGCAAGGGAACCTAGTGGAGCCAGGGCCACCCCCGCATCCTGGTTGCACGTATGACAAATCAGCCCATCTATCCCAAGTGATCCTGTAAAGCATCCCTATTTCATTACCGGAAGGAGTGTTCTTATCTATTATTCTGTAATTAGCATAAGCATAAAGGCCATCACCAGGAAGGCCATTATAAATTGAAGCATCAGAAGTAGTGCCCCATGTTACATATGGAATGCCACACCCCCTCTGACCCAGAGAATACATATCCAGCATGCCAAGCTCCAACTCTGATTGTGACCAGGGAACTTCTGCATACCTGGCAGAGCCTTCTTCTATTTTGTCGTATATATCCATTTCACCATTTTTATGATCCCATGCTTTTCCTTTGAATTCATAGTATCTGGCATGCCCTTCACTTGGACTATAGTTATGATATTTTCCTTCGATTATATAGCCGCCTGCGCCGCATGATCCACCAGCAGGATGTTTCCCTACTACAGCAACAGGGTTGCCGCTTAAAAACATCAATATAACCCTGTCTTTTTTTGCAAAAGGAGTATCGGTATGCCAATACCCTTCACTTTCAAACTGGCTGCTCAATCCAGGTATATATCCATGAGTGGTATAATAATTAGGATCATCAGTTGTAGGAGAAGCGCAATGGTAATGTATAGGTATGTCTTCATATATGACAGTCCTTCTGTGTGGCTCACATTCTGTTCTAGTTGGATTTGCTTGAGTCACACATTCAGAATTATCCCAGTCAGGCATTTCTTCTACCTTGACACTGCAGTTCACCCCATGCACTAGCTCAACTATCTCTCCTACTTTGAAAGTAACCTTGTATTCTTCGTCTGATGGATAAGCAAGATATGACATTATATTATCCCAATTCCCCAATCATCATAGTTAGCAAATCTATAAGGCATTATCATGTAACTGTCTTGCGCAGGGACGTTAACGCCCATCTCTGCCAGAGCTTCAAAACATTCTTCTATAGTTGTTATACTGGCAGCTATACTTTCACATTCAGGCTGCCAATAGCTCTGGCAATCTTTGTTTGAATTGTGTTTCAAAGCAAGCTCCCATTGCTCCATTTCATCTGACTCAATAAAATCTTCTTCTTTTGCAGTGCTGGGAAGAGGCATATTGATAGCGCAATTAACCTCAATGCATGAGCTTACAAATTGCTGCTTGGCCTGCCCCATATTATCTGTGCGAGTAGGGCAAACATTCCTCATATTTGGCTGCACTTTATTAAGATTGCCTAAAGCATCTTGCTGATACGGCTCTTCACATGCTACCTTTGCAATAGCGTAATAGTCATCAATAGCCCATGAGGTAGCGTCCATCGAAGCGCAGTTCAAAAAACCGCCTTCGCATTCCATCACATATATAATAGTTACCTCTCCTTGTAAACTGCCTATATATGCCCATCTCAAGTATCCTCCTGTAAATCCAGGAGTTCTGTAATATGTCAGACTAAGGACATAGTAATCAAGAAAGCTTGACTGCCAGTTCTCAGTACCATAATTATATTTCTGTGCAAAATACTGTCCATTACACAGATGCCCTTCTGGAAACGTCATTGTAACAGTAATAGATTCACCAGGAACATTCCTGTCATGAGTCAGCTGCCTTATTACTTTATTATCATTATCGCATTCAGCACAGCAGCGCTCAACATATTGAACCCACTCATCAGACATCACTACTAAATCAGCGTTGTAGCCTGACGGATCGCCAATGTTCTCTATATAAATCAAGCCGCTTAATGAAGTAATTACATACACTGTGGCTTTGCAAGTATTAGTTATTTTATTATAATAAATCTCAAGAGCGCCTAATGGCCTTACTTCCCAAAAGAAATAAGAAAGCTTATTAAAGTTGCAAATGCAGTAATGGCTGGAATACAAATAATAGTCAGGCTCAGGATAAACCGCATTTTGCACTTGGGCATTATTAAACCCAGGAGCATAGCCAGACCAGTATATAGGACGTATAGCAGCAGTAGGGCACATGTCTACCTCAACCACATTAGGATTGCAATTCGAACCTTTTTCGCATATCAAAGCTTCTACTATAGTATGTCCATATGCATTCGGAGCTATATTTTGATAGTTCTCTTCTCCCTCTGCAACCTCCAGCCTTTGATCTACACAAGGATCTTGATATGGTTTGCATTGATCAGGTATTATCTGAGGGCATGCTCTTGTGCAGGCTTCTATATTAACTACACTTTGAGCGCATTGAAGATAGCTGTTAAGCCGTTGCTGGTAGACAGGCCAGGGCTCGAAAGGCTGCTGCTGAGGCAGCGCACCGCACCTGCCCTCTATGCATTCATCAAAACACTGGGTAGCGTTTTGTGCATCCCCATCAGTGTTTCCAAACTCTTTAGGGCACGCATCTTTACAGGATTGCCTTTCTGCTTCAACACAGTATTCATAAGTAGCCATCCGATAATAAAACGACCTCCAGTTTTCAGTATCAGACTGTTCTGGCATTTTACCACATTTATCTTCTATACATATATCATAACAGCTTAGGTCTATAACTCTTATTCCAGGCTCATATTTGACATCTATAGCCCTGACTTGCTGAGGCATAGGATTACATATGTCTAAAGTAAAGGTGAGGCTTTTTTGATTTTCAATAAATATGGTAGGCTCAACTGGGACTTTTACATCTCCGTCATCTCCGTTTGCCATCTGTTGCTCCTGTTATAAATATACTACGGTTGTTGGATTTATGCGTTTGCCTTGCGCTTTACCTATTATTCTCATCCTATTAGTTTTGCCATCTATAAGTCCAAGCAACACTCTGTCATCGACATTGTATGATTCATTATTCAGCACCACGCCGTTTTTAATAATACCCCCAGCAGTTAGCTTGACTTCATATTTGCTGCCGTTCCTGGCTGTAATAACACCTTCCTGGACACTGTCTTTAAATGCAGCTTTGGCTATGGCAATAATAGCTGTTTTCATGATGGCTGTTCATACCTCTCTAAATTAAGTTGATCGGTCATAGTTGTTCTGGTTATTATAATCTGTCTGTTCCTCAAAAAGTATAAAGATGATACATTAAATTTTTCTGAATTTACATAAATTTTATCTCCATCTTTTACATGTTCCCTGATGGATAAATTTGTTTTAACATTTAATGCTACAGGCTCATAATAATATCCATTCAAAACTATAGTGCCACGCCTGACTGCCATGTTTTCTGTAACCAGCATTTCATCCTGCAATGGTGGAGCCTCTTTGTCACCAGGATTTCTTATCAGCCTTACACTTACTGTAGGCGGCACGCTTGGGAATGCCATTTTTAAACTCCAAATTTATCATTGGCTAAGCCATCTTTATCAGACGGTATGTAGCCAGTTTTTTCTATTAATATACTGTGAGTGCCACTTTGCGTTTGGCCTATGGAGATGCTGCCATCGCTTGCTGTAACCCCTACAAACTGACCATCTACATACACCTTAGCGCCTCCCAGTAATTCTTTAGTATTAAAATCTCTCACCTTGATCGTAACAAGCTTGTCTTCAGCTACATCGCAAGCTTCACTGATTTCAAACTGCAATGTAGTGTAAACCGTCTCGCTTACAACTGTGTCTTCTGATTGCAGCTGCTCTACCTTGTGCAAAAATAATGCTAACACTTCGCCAGGATCATTGATTTGAGCATACAAAGAATCATATGCTGCCCTGTAAGATACCTTAGCTATTCCAAATCCAAAATCTTTGAGATCAGCATTAGGGCCATTGTTCTGCTGAAACGGCAGCGCATCAGGATCATAAGGATTGTCAACATCTCTTTTGCTTATCTGGACAATACCTCCTACAGTGTTTCCAGCAAGCGTAGATCCAGTAGGAACTATAATATTAGCGCCTCTTCCATAAAATATTTTAGTTCCTCCAGGGCCGTCAATGGCCTGTGAGCCATAGTCTGTGAAGCCGCCTATATCCCCACTTTGATCAGTGCATCCAGTATCGAAATTGCCGCCTTCAACTACAATCTGTGTGCCTCCTGATTCATAGTCATAGCTTCCTAAAGATACTCCCAGCCATCCCAGTTTAAATCCGCTGTAGATAGGCTTGCTCGTGTTGGCAACGAAATTATTGAATATAATAACCTCTTCTATTTCTTCATAAGCCGTTCCTGCTTTAACAAAAAATCCTTTAGTGAGATATTTATCATAGTCAACATTACTATATACTCTCACATATACAGGTTCTCCAACTTGAAAGCAGCTACGCCCACAGTTCTTATCGTCATCAAGCTGTGCCATTATAACTCTTTGAGCGCCTGCAAGATTACGCAAACACCCCACTTCAAACTGAAGCGTTGAAATAACTACTTGTTCAGCCATGCTTCACCTTCTAATTTTATAGTTCAGCCCATGCCAGCAACAGGGCAGTAGCTTCAGACTCTCCCAGCACATCTGGATTGGTAACGAGAACTCTAATCTCATCCCAGTCTGCAGAATAAATCACATGTGCTACCCCAGGAAGTATTACACCTTCCTCATCTTCAGTGGCGCATCCTCCACCTGAATCTGTAGGAAAGGCTGTAATCCTGTTTGACCCTACTGGATTGTTAATTAGCGGCCCTGCGTCTGGCGGCTCCAGCCCAAACCATTCAAGAGTGTCAATGTCTGTGATTGGCTTAGAGACAGATCCTTCATAACCATCCAGCACTATGAACTCATCAAATTCATCAGTCTCACCACTAACAACAGAAGCATTGCCTACATTAGAATACGCTGATGGAGTAAGCGTCAATGGATACTTGTAAGCTTTGACAAATACCGTATCTCCGACCTGAAAACAATTGCGCCCACAATTTTTGTTATCATTTAATTCAAGGTCAATAGAGGCATCCGACTCAGCTTCACAGACTCCAACTGTGAATTCTAATGATGATACTACTACATTCGTTGCCATCTTAAACTCCTTATTCTAAGTAAGTTTCTTTTTCACTTAGCTCTAAAAAAACTTTATGACATTCATTTTCTTCGCCTGCTGGCGATTGACAAATATATCTAAACCTGAGAAATTCAGTTTTATAAGAAGCTATAAACACGCCGCAGTAAGGATGTTCAGTCGTCACCAACTTATAACCGTCTGAGTAAGTATAATCTCCCAGGTCTTTGCCGAAGTATCTGCCAGTCAGTTCTTTGGCAGGTCTTGCCAGCGTGCCTACGCCGTCATTGATCACTATCTCTTCTTCTTCTATTTCTTCTTCTTCAAGCGTAAGCAACAGAAAACTGGTTATCTCAGCAGTAGTATCTGTCTGGCTGGTCAAACAATATTCAAATCTTTCATCAAATGCTTCCTGCAGATCCATGTCGGCTCGTATAAACGGACTAATGTAAGCCCTTATATACCCTTCTTCTCCATAATCAAACGATGACTCACCACATTCTATTTCAAGGTCTATGCTGTGATCGAGATCAGCGCCAGTCTCTTCAACGCCTGTTATAAGAAGGTTGTTGTATCCCGTATTTGCAGACTCATCAAAATCGATTGACTCTATATAATTATAGTCGAACAGCATCGCATCAGGACTTACAATTATATTATCCCAATCCCTGTTGTTATTGGCACAGCCAGCATTGATCTCTTTGATAAACAGGTTTCCAAAAACATCTGGATCACTGCTGGTAGCGTCAGGTTGATCATGTGAATTCCTTATTCTAAATCCAATTATATCACAAACATTAGCAATCACCTGCAAAGGTGTGCTGTTAGAAACAGAAAACGTGCCAGGGTAAACAGGGAAGCTTTCTTTGAAGAAATTTTCAGTAGAAGTGCTGTCATACATGACATCTAATAAAGATATCAGCCCTGAGCTCCCCCAATAATCATTAGACGTATCTATCATCTCTTGCACTATATCATGTGCAAAAATTAATTCTGAAGACTGCCACACGTAAGGAGTAGCGCCTGCTTCTATCTCTTCGTCTGTTTTGTCCGTGATCGTGATCGTATAAGGATTGTCTAACCTGGCTAATTTAGCTCTTCCCCAAATAGAGTATGCACCGCTTCTGATATCGTTCTTGCCGCTTACTTCTTCAATTAGAAATCTGAACTCCCAGTATGCAGGCGGCGTATCTCCTTCGATATAACTCCGCATCCTCAGCCATATACGCTCGTTTCCATCAAGGCGATATTCATTCATCAAGTCATAGTAGGTATCATCTATAAATGATATTTCAACAGTATCTGAGAATGATGACTCATCGATGTTTAGAGATATCTGCTCAATATACTCCTGCAGCTCTATATCGCTGGTGCTATCAACCCTTAATATTATTTTTACGTCATGTATTAAATGCATCTTTAAAACGCCACTTCGTAAGATGTTATATCGACAGCGATGTTATAGCTAACGATTACTTCTTCTATTGCCAGATCTTTATCAACTATTTCGTATGGTATGACAACATCGCTGCTAACAGTTTCTAAAAGAGCGTTTACAATGATAGTCTCTTCGCTCTCAAGTCCTACCAGATCATAGACAATAATCATGTCAGATCCAACTTCGATACTATAAGAAACTACCAAGTCTTCTTTTGCCAGTGGCTCCAGCTCATATACAATAACAACGTCATCGCTTATAACCACTGTTCCAACAGAATAAGGCACGATTACTTCAGATGACATGGTAAGAGAATATGAAACGATAACTTCTTCGCTGGCTAATGGTTCCAGCTCATATACGATTATAGTGTCGCTGCTTACCGTAGTCACGCCGATGTTGTAATCAATGATCATCTCTGACGCAAGCATAATGCTGTAATCAACGATCATCTCTTGACTTGCAAGTGCGCCTATCTCATTAACAATTATAGTCTCATCTGAGATAACACTCATCAACCCATACAGGATGATCTTCTCGTTGGCAGTCAATATCGGAATTACAACTACCGTCTCTTGAGATATATACAGTTCTAACCTGATGTCATGATCTTTGTTTTGCGTCTGTCCGTCAAAGAGCATATATATATCATGATCTTTATCTTGATGCTGCCCATCAAGGCTCAAGAATATATCATGATCTTTATCATACTGAACCTCTACTAAAATAACATTATCAGAAAGCTCTCCTACAACAGCAAGAGTGTGTATTACTGAATCACTGTTTTCACCTGCAACAATTCCTTGATCCACTATTGCAGAGTCAGAATAGTTAACAGAGGAAATTCCTCTTGAGCCAAACCAGGGCAATAGCATGCTAAATTCCTATTATACATCCACAGTCATAGCCGCACGAGTTCTGATCGAAATGTTGGTATAAACAACTGAATTCGGATCGACAGGCACAGTAACCCTGCGCCAGAATGTTTCCGATGCAGGCGCAGTCAGATTGCCAAGTGCCAAATCTGCCCCTGGAACTGCTGTGGTATCCAAGCCTGCTTGCGTCTCAGCAAATTTATACCATGTTTCCTGCGCATCGCCAGGGACAGCAGGAGTAAGATCATACGGCCCGACTGTTAAGTTAGTAGCATCATACACTGCATACAATAACGATCCTGTGCTATGCGTAACAGCAGTAGTGTCAAGAAACCCACGCACTACAGTCAATGTCTTTCCATTGACTGCCGTGATAAGTATCTTCTCGCTGTCTACCTGCGCTACTACAACTTCACCAAACATCCCATCGATAGTGCTATCGTTGATAGCTATAAACGTATCAGCAGCTCCGATAGACCCATCTAAAGTAGTTTGTTCCGCAGCAATCCATAGCTGTTCGTCTTGAGTAGTAGAGTCAGAAGGAATAATAGCATAATCAGGATTATTATAATATTGCAACTGGCTTACTCTGTCTGTCAAAGCAGCATCTTTATATATTCTTAGAATAGGCATAATTACCTCTTAATGCTTATGATGGACGATGCACTAAACGTTTAGCTCTAACTCTCCATCTTAAATCACTCTTGTAAAACGCAGACTGCCCAGGTGGAACAACAATATTGCGATAAAACATCACAGTCTCATTGTAAGCCACACTGCCGATGTTCAGCTGCAAAGCAGCAGTAGTATCCCATTCAGGAGAAGAGGCATCGTAATAAGTCAACGAAACCCTGCACCAGCCAGACTCATCAGTAGCATCTGTATCATGACCGCTTACTGTTATATCAGCATAATCGTAAGCAGCCCTTACCACAGTGCCTGCAGTATAGCTCTGTATCGCAGTTCCCAGGACACCCCTGTCAATTGTATAATGACCGCCTCCTAGATCGCCAATTATAGCTGCAAGCTCAGTAGCGCCCAGGAATACAATATCTCCAGCATCGAAAACACCCTGCGCCAGAAACATATCACCAGCAGTAGCGTCAAGAGCGTTTGCAAGCTCTGTACGCATATTCCCCAGGTAAAGAGTCTCTACCTCACGCTGCCCGATAGTGCCGTTAAACACGCCTGAGTCTGGATTAGTCATCGTGCCGTCAAGAGACAATGGCCTTGTTAAAGCTTCGTCTTCGAAGATTCTAAGTGAAACAGACATTCAAGCCTCCGTTATGCACTTTCGCCAGCCTGATTCAAATGCGGATCATTTCTCGACTCACTAGCTGAATTAGCTGGAATGATTTCTTTGACCCACACCCCTTTAGCAGATTGACTGGTAGTAAACACTATCTGATTCCCAGCAACCCAGCTACCAGCGCCCCATGCATCTGTAGGAATATAAAAGTAATAAGAGCTTCCATTGATAGCATAGTAAGCTGAACTTTTATTGCCTGGAGGAAGAGCGCCTGTAGCTGCTCCAGAAACAGTGAAAGCAGTAGAACTTGTAAACGTAATTGTCCAAGTATCAACTATACTTCCAATATTATAAACATAGACATTATCGACAATAAAAGTAGCAGGCCCAGTCTGACTGACAATCGCCTTGTCTGCCTGCGTATCTCCCAGCTCTACGCATGAAGCTCCAAAGGTATAATAGCTGGTAGCATGTGTTGGCCCTAAAGTATAAGCGTTCCATGAATAGCGTGTAGCCGTAGAAAGCAAAATAGTAGCTACATTGCTTATCCATGAGACAGCGCCAGAAGGTATTGCCCTGACATACTCTTCTTGCTTAACAACAAAGATGCCCTGAGAGTCATTGTATTCATACTCTGCCAGTCTAATAAGAGCACCATCGTCAACGCCATCGTAAGGCCCACCTGAAGGCCCATCAAACGCAAGGGCTATGCTGGTAGAATCAGCAGCTATGTTAGCATTGATTTTACCGCATCCATGCCAGCTGGGAACTGACCCTATGGCTGCCTGCGTATCTGTGTTAGTCCCTGCGCCTAGCCTGAGCCAGTCATCTCCAGGACTCTGTCTGCCTACACATATGCGATGATTGACAAGCGCCAATCCATCTCTAGTGGCATCGCTAAGATCAGCTTCGTTCTTACAGAAGAGTTTACGATATCTGGTAAGACCAGTTATGCGTTCCGCTTCTGAAACATTAGGAAGCAGATTTTCTGCAACATTAGAAGTAATCCTGTTGCTAGAAATACCGCCGCCATTCGTAGGATCGTCACTGTTTACCAACGCCCGAAACATTTTTAAATCGGCTGAAACAATCCCTGCCATTGTAAAACCTCCTAATTAAGATTCTCTGATAATGTTTTTACTTCTTCATCTGTTAAATCTAATTCGCCTTCTTTAGATTTAGAATAAATTAAATCATAAACCGCATGTAAATAATTCGATAGCCTGTGAATTATTATACCAACAAAAAACGGAATAGCAAAAAATAAAATATGAAATTCAATATTTTTTATTTCCATATATATAAACGCTGCAACATATGCCACAACCCATCCAAGCCAAACGGATTGACAATACTTACAATCTAGGAACTCTTGATAATGCTTGTTATCAGAAAAAGATTTGACAAACCTTCTCAGCGGCTGCACAGGCAGCCCATCAACCCACAATTGGCACAATGCCTCAGTTAGTATCGCTGCTAGTATTATCATAAGTATTGCCAGTCCCATCAATTTATCTCCTTTGTTGTCTTTTATGTTTTAAAAAGTTATAACTGCAATTAGCCCTGCTACACCTTTTCTTTTTATATGTTCTGCCACAGCATTTCTTCGTGACCTTATAAATAAGGTTGCTGCCGCACTTCGGACACTTCATATTTCTTCCAGTATCAAAGTATAAGTCCGTTCATTTCCTCTGAACGCAGGTGAAAACCCTACCCTCCTTACCCTATAAAGCGGCACATAAGTAATAAAACCAGAGCCAGAAGTTACTACCTCATGAATAGTCCTGGTATTTGATTCTTGAGTTATCGGTATGCCATCCCTGAAAGTCAGTTCTCCTTTGACATTTGCCAACTGACTTAACCATGCATATTGAGTCTCAGTGATAGCACTGATAGTGAAGCGCTTCTTTATTTTCTCAGGATTAGACTGCAGCAGCTGACCAGCAATATTTCTTCTGACTTCTCCGAACCACATGTCTTCAGGCTCATAAGACTCTGGCTGATGCTCTATCAAAGTATTATTTATATATATTCCATCATAAGCCATTATTTACCTCTATTACTTATTGTTGAATCCTACAATATATTAAACCAGATGGTCGCCATAATAATCTTGTCTTATTGTATGAAACAATAAAATTATCATCAAAAGCAGCTCTTAAAGCAATAGTTTTTTCTTTTAAACTTCTTATAGAACCAATAACAACACCGCTTAATTCCCTCCTTAGTCTCAAAGCTTTTGTTAATTTCAATCATCTGCTATTTCGCTCTCTCTACAAAGATCATGACATCATTCAAAGCGTTAAAGTTAAGAGTGTAAGTTATCACATAGCCGTCTCTTACAGGAGTGAAGGGCTCAAGGGTAGCTCTCCTGGCGCATACTATGACCTTGTCATTGCTGGAGGCACATTCAGCCACCATAACAAAATTAAATATGTCACCATCCAGGTAGCTCTGGTAGTCGCTCCTGTTATAAAATCTTATATCCACAGATCCAGCCACAGTCCTGCTTTTTAAAGAGTAAGCCATAGCTTCATCATCGCCAGGAAAATAATCTGGTCTTAGATCATTTATTATATCGATGTCAAATCCTGATGCTTCCGCTACTTGCAGCCCTTTGTATAGCCGCAGCGTCAGAGGATCTATTAAAGAAGGATAGTGAGGATCGACAGTATAAGCGCCAACTGCTGATGTAGAATCAACTGCCTCTCTAGCAGCTATAAGGCCTGCAGACAGGCCAGCAATAGTATCAACACTAAAGGTAAAGCTCAGCGCATTAACCTTGACACCGTTGTATAGGTAATAATCTATATCCCTCTGAGACTGCATACAGAGGCTCACAGGGAGATTGAAATGAACATCAGTATAGTAATTAGGGACGATGGCATACACATCACTGGCAGTTGAATCTACCAGCCCAAAGAACGCTTCTTCAGCAAAGTATCTCTTCGCATATGTTGATTGCTCGCCTCTAGTCACTGTAAAGGTATAGTTGGGCGGCGGAGATCCATGCTTGTTTGCACTGACCAAGTCAAGCACTTCGCCCCCAACGAGAAAAGTATCCACGCCATCAAAGCCATCAGGGTCAAGTGTATTAACTTCGAAGTCCGTAGCAGTGCTGTCGGTAACGTCTTGATTGAGTGTGCCATAAATAAACCCCTTACTTCCAAATAAACTTTTGTCAGTAAATTCGATCTTTCTACCAATGGCGGCTGTCATTACATCTATAATAGAAAGATCAGCCGATAGATCGACATTGAGAGGCCCACTGCCAATGTAGTTAGTCTTCGCTAACTCACCATAGTTAATAAAGTTAAGCACATTGTAATCGTTTAAAGTAGAAACCACTCCCTCAGATACCAAAGGGAAATATTTATCTGGAATTCCAGATTTAAAACTTGACTCTGTGCCTATGTATACAAACGATGCCATTTATCAATCCTGTATCTTTAACATCTTTTCACGTTTAAGATCATCCCTGAAGCTCTTTGCCACTTCAGATCTGGTAACGAATTGTCCTTGATACTGCCTGTCTCCCACAGTCAATGTAAGATTGATGCTGCCCATGTCTTCAGGATCTTTAGCAGTAGCAGCAGGCCTTTGCGATTCAGGCGCAACCATTCCACCAGAGTAAAATCTTTGTGAAGCGCTTGTCTCGAAAAATTCTTTATTAGCCCTGACCCCCTTGCGGCTCATCACAAAAGAACCTTCAGGCAGCACTGTCTGAATCCTGTCTATACCAGGAGTTCCAGAGAACATGCTTACGCCTCTATTCATCAGCTTGAACATCTGCTTGTTCTGTTTGAACAACTGTGCAGGTATAAAAGCCTCTCCATCAGATACTCTTACAGGAACCATACCGCCATGCTGGAAACTGCCTACTTCGCCACCTTGATATCCTCTACTTCCCATTATAGTAGTAGCAATGTCCTCAGCTCCTTCCCTAAAAGCTCTCTCAATCCTTTCAGCCATATAATCTGCTGTATCTCTGCCTTTGTCTTCAAGATAGTTCCAGGTCTTATTTAAATTATCTCTCACTGACTCAGATGCATCTGCAAAAGCTTCTCCCACTGGATCTCTTTCTATAAATTCCATAAAGCTGATTGCTCCCTGGAATATATCTGTAGATGCAAATTCAGCCAAAACTTTTTCAAGGCTTTCCTTTGTATAGTCAGCAGCTTCTTTTGATTTTTTCTCTAAGTAGTTTGCAGCTGCGTCATAATAAAGAGCTCCATCTTTAGAAGCACTAACAAGCTTGTCTTTAATTGTATCTGCAATCTCCTTAGTAACAGGAGATTCTTTAGTAGCCATCTGTTCTTGTAATTCTAGCTGCTTTTCATATTCCGCTACTGCCTTTTCAGCTACAGCAAGATTGTGTTCTTCAAGCCTTTGTTTTTCTGCAGCAGCCTCTACCTGTTTTGCTGCAATAGCTAAGTTCTGGCCCAACTCTTTCTTGCTTATCTCAACAGTTCTTTCCAGCTCTGTATTGTAATATGCTATCTTATCTCCTAAATCAGCATAGCCACCATACTGCGCCACGATTTCATCAAGAGTAAGCTTGTTAGCATCTTTCACTGCTTCTACCTGCTCTTTAACTCCAGCAGCCTCATCTTTAATAGATGACATTATCTCTTTATTCTTTTCCAGATTTACATTGGCACTCTCTACACTGACATTCATACTGTCCATTTGTGTAGCAGCTGTAGATACGCTTTCAGCACCGCTTTCCATATTAGCCTTAAAAATTTCAGCCGTTTTATTTACATCTTCAGAAGCTTGGCGCAACTCAATAATCTTATCCACGCTTGCCTGAATACTTGGACTTGCATCTGTAGATTTGACAAAGAGCGCCATCACATAGGCAAGATCTTTTAAAACAGAAGTCATCTCTCTTAACTGTGCAACCATCTTATTCAGCGCTTCTTCAGAAGTAAGCAATTCGTTTTTAGCCTTTGCAAGTATAAATTGCTCTTCGGCATTAAGAGTATTCCTATTCCCCAATTCATCGACTATAGCCTTCTGGATCTTGACTTGCGCCTTAGCCACATCAAGACTTCCTTTATTAAGCATTTCTATAGTTCTATTTATATCTTGATATTCATCTTTTATCTTAACTAAAGCAGCTACCCTATCGTCATCATCGCTATCTTGAGCTTTTGCCAGCTTGTTAGCTCTCTCCATCTGATCTTCTAAGAGCTTCTTCTGATCTTCATAAAGCTCTATTGTTTTTTCAACAGATTCTCTCTGCCTGTCCATCTGATGCACTGCCTGTGTGCCAACGCCGACAATACTTTTCTGCTCCTTATTTGCCTTTTGCAGCTCTTCAGATATTGCCGCAGTTTTAAGTCTCCACTCTTCAGTTATTCCAATCTCTTCCTCTATGAGCTTTTTATTATCTGCCAGCTGATTTTCAGTTCTCGCTAAAGCCTCAGTGGCAAGACCTACAGCTTCAGCATAAAGTTCGCTGTTTGCTCTAATTTCTTTCAGGTCATCGTCCATTTTATTATATTTAGTTTCCAGCTTTTCTATTGCATATGTCTGGTTTAATACAGCCTCTGTATCCCAGGGATCTATATCTACCAGCTTTTTTCTTTCAGCGGCAATTTTTATAGTCAAGTCTTTCTGTTTTTCAAGTGTGTCTGTGCGCTTCTTCTCGGCCTTAACATAATCGTCCAGCCCCACACCAGCCTTTTCAAATATGTCCAGATCAGCAGCAGCCCTGTTAAAGTCTATGACTGCTTTTTCAGCTTCTCTTTGCGCATCTATATATTCCAGAAGTGCTTCCTGATTTCCTAATATAAGGCCGTTTAAATCAGAGTATGCGTCAAGAGCAGCACCAATTGCCTGTTTTGATATATCTCCAAACAGCTTTTGTTGCTGTCCTAGCTCATCGATGGAATGAGTAGTTCTGTTAACAGATCCTCTAAGAGTATCAATAAATTTCCTGGCCTTATCCATACCTACACCAATCTTATCAAACTCTGCAGCCGCTTCGATACCAGCTATCCTTGCCATCTGTGCCTGGATATCCTGATAAATCACAGAAGTATCTTCAAGATTATCATTCCTGTCTTCTTCAAGTTTTACTATGGCAGCGATCACGCCTTCCACTTTTTCAGTAGTCCTTATCATCTCTGCCCAAGCTTCTTCATAATCCGTAGTAGTTTTTATAAGATGCCTGCTTTTATCGTCAACCACATCCATCTGGACAGCCCATACTTCGTAGACAGCCTCTGCAGTTCTGCCTAAAGTATTCATATCCATGATAGCCTTATGCGTATTTAACGCCACATCGAGATCTACCTCAAGCATCTTAGCTTCAAAATGTCTCTGCAGCTGATCAACTATAATATCGGCTAACGATTTAATACTTTCTATCTGTTCGTTTAAATTTTCAAACCCTGCAAAATCAAGCTTAGTGTCAGCCATAGTCTTGGAAATAGACTTCATATTCTTTTCGACAATCCTATTCATGAGAGAGAAGCTATATCCGTAAGCGCCCACCATATTAGTAAGATCTTCTACTGTAGCGTCTTTAAGCGTATCCATTTTAAGCTTCAACGCATCCACTCCTGCCTCTACGCCCTTCATGCTTTTAGGAACCTCAATGCCGAAGAGATTGAAGCCTTCTGCCATAGCTCTTGCATAAGCTTCACCAGTGACCTTGTCTTCCTTAAGCCTTTTGCTAAGAGCAAGCAACACATTTTTTACCGATTCTATCTTATCTTCTGGCCTCAACTCTGACATCAGCAATAAAGCCTTTGTAAACTCTTCAGTAGAATCAGCCCCTTCTGTCAGTAATTCAGCCATCCCTTGTGCTGCCTTAGATATGTCTATGAAAGACCTTTGCATCAACGGACTTGCATCTATAGCATCTTCCGTTGCTGAAAACATTTTGCGCATTCCTTCTGTATAGTCTGTAGTCTTTACATTGGCATCATCCAGTTCTTTTATTACATCGCCATATGACTCTCCTAATTCTCTTTGCGCTAACTTTAATTTGACAGCTAATCCAGCCTGTCTCTCAACAGCAGCAGAATACCTTTCCATATCCTCAGCCTTTGCAAATTCTTCCATATCTTTTGTGGCTGCTTGATACTCTGACCTGATGTTTTGTATCTCTCCTACCTGCTCTCCTAATGATTCACTAACACTTTTAAGACTTGGAAATATTTTATCCCAAACGCTTTTGATTGTATCGGCAAAAATCCCCCAAGCGGTCATTCCCTTAAGCATTCTCTTGATGAAATTAAAAAAAGTTCTTTCTGTCTTGCCTACCGCTTTATCAAAAGCTTCAACCCCTTTTATCATCTCCTTAAATGCTCTTGCCCTGAGAATCTTCTGCTGCTCCAGCTTCATCCTCTCAAGATGTTTTGTATTCTGCTCCAGATCTTTCCTGATTGCCTCTAATTGGCTTCTGTATTTATCCGCATCGACAATTCTTATATCAGGAACATGTTTCCCTAAAAGAACAAATGCTTGGCTTACTTCTCTGGTATACTGATTCACATCTATCAAACTATTTTTATAATCATCAATAGCCTTAACAGCTTTTTTAATAGAATCTACTTGCTGATTATTTTCACCTATCTGCTGGTCAAGCAATTGAATGTTTTCTTTGATCTCTTCATTTGTAAGCTTTACCACTTTAATAAACCATTTTAGCGCCATGATTGCCAGTTGAGCATAGATATAAAAACTTACAAGCCTTTGAGCCACTATTCCTAAAGTAGACCCTAAAATAGACAGCATGCCTACAAAACTCATTCCTCCAGCTCTAAATATCTTAATTGCCTTTCCTGCGAGCTGCATTTTTTCTCCAAAGGTTTGAGCATTCTGCGATGCATTTATAAAGGCAGTCTGCATCTCTTGCTGTGCTGCAGCCAATCCGTTATATGCACCCTTCAGCTTATCAGTAATTCCTGCATTCTGAAGCATCTCAGCCGACAATGTTTTGCCTAAAGCGGCACTCTGGCTGACTGCATTTGAAAATCTAAACTGCTCTTTCCTTAATATTGCCTGCGATGTTGTAACTGCCTTCAGCTTGCCGTCCAGTTTATCTAAAGATGCCTGGAACGCCTTAGACCCTGCAGTCAGCCCTCTTCCAAATAAGTCTCCTTTTTTAGCTGCCGCACGTTCCGCTTCATTCATAGCCCTGGCAAGTTCATTTTCAAGTCTGATTTGTTCTTTAGTTGCGCCTCCAAATATCTTAAGCCTTTTAGCATTTCTAACATAAGACATTCCTAATGTCTTAAGACCCTTAGCCTCTAATCCTATATACTGAGCATAATTCAGGGCTGTATACCCCAAAACATGATTAGTAAATAACGCCATTGACTTAGTCGTAGCTACCAGCACTATTTTCCACGCAGCCCATACAGCTGCGATTTTTGCTATACTAGAAAGCGCACCACCAAACTTTTGATCAAGATTAATAACACCTTCAACTACTTTAGAAACTACATTGGCAAGACTAAGAAATGTCTCAACAAAAGGAGCCATGTTTATTCTCATCACCGCATCTATAGCCGCAGCCAGTCTTTTAAATACAAACTCAGGCTTATCAGCCATTTCATCGAACATCTCATCAGTAGCCGCTATTGCGTCTGTGCGCAAAGTATTGATAGACTCCCTTACTTCATCAGCATATTTAACCAGTGTGATAAATGACTTTGCACCACGCAGACCTAACCTTTCAAATACAACTCCTACATCTCCTGCCGTTAATGCTCCTGCCTCCATCCTTATGGCAACCTGATCAAGTATATCCAGGAAGTCAAGCGGTTTTGTAAGATCTATCTCTATGTCAAACGCCGCTGCAAACTTGTCAGCGTCTTTAGACATCCTTGCGAAGATAACCTGCAAGCTACGGCCTGCGATACCAGCTTTAATCATATGGTCATTTAGAACGCCAAGTATACCTGAAAGATCATCATACGACAGGCCGACCTCTTTAGCTGTAGCGATTGAATATTTCATACCATCTCTGAGCTCGCTCATTTCAACAAGATGGTCACGGAACGTAGCAACCAGTGTGTCATTTATACTCTGGAACTGAGCTGTCTGATCACCTGTAGCCGATAATTCATCTCTGAAGTTTTTATAAATACCTGTCACCAGCTTTGTATAATCGCCGACTTCTTCTTCAGTAGCCAAGATAGCTTTCAATGTTGAATCAAACGCAGCCAGAGATTCTTCTGCCTGCAGACCAGCTGAACCTAACTGATAGAACAGCTCTCCAGTCTGTTCAAAAGTAGACCCTAATCCAGTAGCGGCCTGTATCATCTTAGAACGCATTACCACAGCGACTTCAGCTGTAGACATCATCTCACTTCGAACAGTTCTTAAAGCCCTGGCAAGCTGATCATAGATATCTACGATAGACTCTATTGCGCTTTTAAGTTTATCAAATGCTCCAAAGAACAAGGCAAAACCGATCAGCCATGCCGCCTGCGACTTGACCATCTGAGTAAACCCTGAAACAGTCCATCTAGCCATCGCCTTGGTAGCATCAGCACTTCTAGCCATCATCAACTGAGATTGTTCCAGCTGCTTCCTGTATTCAGCCTGCTGCCTGTTTACCTTCTCCATCTCCATATTCAATATGTTAAGAGTTTGGATATGGCCTTTCTCAGAAACCTTAAGCGCATTTATTTTAGCACTTGTATCTCCAGATGATTTTCCAAGTCTTTCCATCTCTGATCTTGTCCACGCAATCTTTTCACTGGTAATGATCTGGTGCTGCAGCATCTCATTAAACTTCTGGTCTAAAAGGCCTATAGATTTATGAAGAAGGCTCGCTGATCTCGATGCCTCTCCTAACGATTGACCGAAAGACCTCTGACTTTGTTTGATATCTTTAAGCATCCTGTCAAGCACTTCTAAGCTGCTGACAGTTTTATTATTGGTAAGATTGAATTTAAGAGCAGCCTGATTAGACTTGCTAAGTCCAGCTACAAGATGTTTATACCCCTGAGAAGTTTTATCAAAATAAGGGATTACCTTCATCAGTCCTTTTTGCATCTTCTGGCTAAGCTCTATACCTAAAGCCTTTGCCGCCTGTGTATCTCTAAGCATAGTTATATTTAACTTTTCAAGCCCTTGTTCAGCCAGTTTGATAGCATTGGCAGCGTCTGTAAAGTCTTTCTCTGTAGCTATTCCAAGCTTATCCATTGCCTGAACAAATTTCTCAACCTGTGATATTTGCTTTTGAAGTTGGAATGCTTTGCCCTGTTCGTTTAATGCTTTAAATCCCTGTGCGGCATCTAAGAACTGTTTATCAACGCCCTTCAGCATATTCATCTGGCCTATCATTCCTCTGATCACCTGATCTGTAGATACAAAGCTGGAACGTAAATCTATTACCTTTTTATCCATTGCATCAAAAGTCTGATTAGTTTTCTGAAGCGCCTGCACATTTACCATGCCAGCAGTCATTGCCTGTTGTATTTTAGCAGTCTCATTTCCTAGCTGTGTAACTTTTTGTCTAACAGCATCTATGGTAAACCCATACTCCTGCAGAACAGCTTCCATCTCTTTCAAAGCTTCAGGGCTAAGACCACCTGGTATTCGTTTTTTACCAGTTGCTTGTCTGGCTTCAAGCTCTTGGAGATACTGTGACCACTTGACAAGCTCTTCCAAGCTCACCGCATACTTCTCTGATGCAGCGGCAGCCTCTTTCATGGATTTATCAGTCGTTTTTGCAAAATCCTGAGTAGACTTAGCAAGGTTGTGCCAGCGCAAGCTGGTCTTATCAGCGTTCTCTCTCAGCTTAGCTACATGCACCCCTACTCTGTCCATGATCTGCTGGAACGGTTCATACTCTCTGACCACGTCTCCGAACCATTTTAATTTTCCTGGCTGCTTGAGTTGTTGGAAGAAGCTACCAGCTACCAGTTCTGCTTTCTTCATGATATCAATAACCATTCGATACTGGTTTGCTTCTTCAGTTAAGGCCGCAGCCATGTCTTTAGCGCCAGCCTCTTGAGATTTACTAAGCTCTTTTATCTTGATATTCAGCGTCTCTAAATGCGCCTCCATGTCTTTAATGTGAGGCGATACTTCGTCAAACGCCTTTCCAAGCTGCGCTACCGCTTCTATCTCTGTTATCTTGCTCACGTCCATCTTGGAAAGATCGAATCTGAGATCTACATCTTTAAGCCCTATTACAGATTGTTTTGCTTTATCTATATATAAAGTAAATTTTTTCCATTCTTCAGCAGTTAAAGAAGTTCTGCTTTTAACCTTATCCATCAACTCAGTTATCGTTTTCAAGCCTCTTTCTATAGCAGCCATATCGCCAGGAAGTATTTTTTCAACGCCACTCCTAGCTTCCTCACTCATAGCAGCCTGCAGGCGCTTGTCTATTCCAGGAGTCTTAACTGAAAGCACTATGGGATTATCCTTAGCAGCCGCACGCAATTTATTCCATGTCTCATTAAATCTGGCTACTATCTCGGTCAGCTTATCAGTGATAGGAAGCTCGGAAGAACCTTTTCCTTTGATGTCGATCACAATTTTTTTCTCAGAAAGTGTGGCTATCTTTGAAACAAACATTTCTAGTTCTGCAGATGCCATTTTTATAGAGTCAACTATAGATTGGAATTGAGTAGCCACTCCACCTATAGTATTTGCGCTCTCACTAGCTATGCCAGTATAAGCCTTTTGTAGAGCAGCAAGCTGCTTGGCTGCAGCACCAGCGTTAGCTTGTAATGCTTTTAGGCTGGCAGCTGTTTCAGCGATAACTGCATTGGCAGACTCTGCTGCCCCTACAAGGCCGCTGTAGTTCGTATGTAGCGTCTCTATAGCTTCAACCGTTCCTTTAGCTACCTTGAAGTCTATATTGGCCTTAACAGCCTTAATCTCCTTAAGCTTCTCTTTTATCTCTTTAATCTGTTTAGTGACTATGCTGGATATAGTGCTCTGTCCAGGCTTAGCACTTACACTTATAGTTATAGTCTTATCAGCCTCTGGCATAAGCTATCTCCTGGGAGATCTCGAAGAGCTTTTAAACTTGCCCTTGCTTGAGTTTTTATGATCATCCTTGTTCTGCTGCTGTTTATCCAACTCAGCTCTGGTAGCAGATTCTTCACTTAAGACTGTCTGCCTGATCTCATATGCAATGTTCGTCTGATCAAGGATGCCGCCGCTATTAAAAAGAACGTTGCTGTTATTTGCCCAGTATACCAGCGATACGGCGTTCTCTACATCATCAGATACAATTGACAATGGACATGTGCTAAACTTCTTAGATCCGATAGCTAACACATCACTACCAAAATTATCTTCATCAGGTTTGCTATCGGACTTCTTAACTAAATGATACTTGCTTACCTTCTTTTTTTCAACTCTTTTTATTTCTGAAATTTCAGATTTTTCTTCCTCATCCATCTCAACTTTATCAAGACCGAACCTCTGGCAATTACGCCTGCCGTTCAAATGCTGCTTCAGACAGTCATCGCAATTCCAGGTGTTGTTCTTGTTATATTCCATGAACACATGCATCCTCACCAGCCCTTTGATATCATTTCTTATATCTTTGGCAATAGAGGAATTATCAAATATAAAGTTATATATTTCTTCTAAGTATTTCTTCGGTATCATGCCTAAGTTATCAACACTATAAGGCACTTCATTGTCGGACTCATCTTTGAAATTAGACCAGCCGACTATATTACTAGCCAGTATCTTGAGCATAATATCATTCATCCCTGGCCTCTCACGATCAAGCTGCAGCCGCTGTCCTACTGTCAGAAACTGAACATAAAAAACTGTCTGCTCCTGTTCGGGCTTGTCTTTGTCATCCTCTACAATAAAAGGACAGATATAGTTAGCATCTAAGCAAATCATAATTAAACAAAAAGGGGCATAAGTCTATAGCTTCCTATGCCCCTCTTTCATCCTACATACCTCCGACTAATTAATATTTTTTAATCTTCATCCGCACCTGCTTGTCCTAAAATTGCGTCTGCCAGTTCCCTTCTGGCATCCGCAGGAATAGAAGAGAATAAATTAACATCATTAGAGAACGGTATATCTTCTCCGTCCTCATCCTTGAAATTCTCCCATCCTGCAAGTCCTTCCTGGAGTATCTTCATCTGATTGTTTCCAGTCCTGATCTTCTCTTCTCGCCTCTTGCCGATACCAGTAGCTTTATACAGTTCGTCTTCGATCTTAGCAAGTTTGGGGAGTGGAATACGCCGTAAGGTAAAAATAGTCTGTTCTTCAACAGGTAAATCTCTGTCATCTTTGCAGATATACTTTTGCTGCGCTGGTAGTGCTCTCATGTTGTCAAACCTCCATTTGGTTAAAAGTTTCCAAAAAAGTTTATGTTTAAAATATTGTAGCCCATTCTCTTTCAGGCTGCTTCCTAACTTTATCAGCGTCTTTAGATAAAGAGCTGTAAAGCGATACTTGATAAAGACTTTTATTAAATATGGCAATGCAAAAAATATTATTAAAGCCTTTAAGATTTCTTTTCTGTTTATACATACTATTCCAATTAACATCATGTTGTTGAGCAAGGGGCAGGACAACATAGGAGCCAACCAAAGCGCCCTGCCCCTGCTACTGGATCTATATGCTCGACTCGGTATTGACAATCACCAAATAAACTTCAGGCAGATTGTTCTCCAAGTCAGGATATGCGTCAAACGGCATATCAGCAGTGATCAAACTTTCATCGGCAATTACAGGAGTGCTCCCAGTATACTTGACTCTTGGGAAGACAACGTATTTCTGACGATATACGCCAGTGCTGCCGATTTCACCTTCGACACGGTCATCAATAAGAGCAAATTCGATCTTAGCAGGAATGTCATTCACGAACTTACTGTAGATGATCATATCATCAAACTCGATGTTAACCATTCCAGAAACTTCTCTCTGCTGTTCTGGCAACTGACTTCTTCCACTAAAACCGAACGGAATTTTATCAGGGAATAGATTGTTGTTAATCGTATATTCACCTGACATAATTTCAGTCCAGTCACCATCAAGATAAAATGCACCCATGAAAGAAGTAAGAGGATCAGTAGAGCTTGGAGATCCTGAACCTGTGGTAGTCTGCAGAGATACAGGTTCATACTGCTCATGGTCGCTCTCGATAGAATTATCGCCAGCACCAGGAATTCCTGTCAAACGATATTCACCAGCTACTATGGCCTTACCAGTGTAAGTAATGTCATTCTCACGACCAATCATGAGAGTGCCGCCGCCACTTGGGAACCCATCATATTCTTCCTGGGTTCTCAAAACAACGTATACATCACCAATGCTGGCTGCCTGATCTAACAGGCCCATTGACCATTCTACTTTGCCTAACAGCGAATAGACGGCTGTGCAGATATCGTTCTCAGGAAATGTCTCTGTAAGGTTGTCAATCTTACAACCAGTATAAATAAATGCTGCAATATCACGCAACACTTCGATGCTTATTCCAGGCAGCAAGTCTGCTGAAACATCCATTACGTGAGTATATATTGCAGAGTAATTGGTGGAGTCATATAAGAAGATCCTTGAACCCTGAGTATAGTTAGCAGTAATACCTGAAACGCCTGTAAACTGATCGTTTCCAGCACCTGCAATGCCTGTATAGGCAAATTGCTCAGATGTAAGATCGCCAGTGTTGGCATCTCTACCAACTATGACTGCATCTCCACCAGTATTAATAAATCCTTCAGCAATCAGATCTCTGTCTGTATCAATAGTAACAGCAGGCGAAGTATAGCTTGCTGATGTTACTGCTGCTATGCCGCCGTCTACATATTGAAGTGACAAATAATCATCGCCATAGGCATTCTTCAACATCGTGGTCTGACCTTCTATATTCTGCTCGACATTGATATCGCCTGCAATACTTGCAGATCCACGAACCGATGTCGCTCTTGAACGGTCAGCCCTCAACTCATTAGAAACTAAGTAGGCTATCTCGTTGCTGATGCTTTCAGAGGTAAATCTTAGAACTTTGTTCAGAGTAGCAAGAACGCCGTAACTAGCCTCTTCACCATAATGTATTACTCCACGAGCGCCTACCGCTGGAGTAGGTATGCCACCCATATTAAACCTCCATATTTAAATTTAATTGTGTTCAGTATATCGCCTTTTCGTTATTTGAAAGTTAATAATGCCGCCGTAAAAGACACCATTAATTCTGCCCACTCTAACTCCAGGCCTGGAGCCAGTTACAGCAGTTCGCCTGTCATGAACATATCCATCTAGGTTAGAATACTTTGTGAAAAGCCTTGATATTTCATCGATGTTCTCTCTCAACTCTTTGAACAACAGCCTTTCACTGAACTGTTCTTGATAAAAGATTATGTTATATACGTTGGTTATATCATGTTCACTTCTATACCTGTTAATTACCTTATGGCCTGAATGAATCGCTTCTACCCAGTCAATCGCAAGGCTTGGAGTAGAAGGAACATAAAGCACGTCTTCTGCGAATATGTTGTTGTTGCCAATACTCAGGCCATATTCGGCTTGATGTTCTTTAAAAGTTTCAACGATGTTTTCTGCACCATCGTCAATAAAGTTGCCAGTATCTATTACCGCCATTATACTAATCCTACATTCGACAAGATGTTCCCTACATTTATCGAAATTACTTCCATTACTTTATCGGCAAATGGAATGCCGCTTTCACCTGATAAAAATTCTTTTGTAAGTTTCTCTCTGTAGTTAGCTCCTAAAAAATTGCTACGACTAAAAAAATGGTGAGGGTATGAACTATGGAATCCATCGAAGTTTACGCCTGTAGTTATAAAATCTGGTGGCCCACCTGTTCGTAATATAGCCGCTGTTGCAGATACTGCGTCAGGCGTAAGAAGGAATGCATTCTCTAAGGCAGCTGTTCTTAATCCAGGCTCTGTATATCTCGCTGCATCGATAGGATCGGTTCTCCCTTTATAAGTCGGAACGTCTTCGCTTTTATTAATATAACGTTCATACCTCTCGATAGTAGTCTGTTTTTTCGATGGCACATTTAGTGACTCGTATAAAGCCAGCCATCCGCTTCTCATCAAGTTCTCGATGGTAGTAAAGTTATTTTTCAAGTAGCTAGTGCCTGCACCTGGGCCAAAGATCTGCTTGTCAGCATCTTTCACTGCCCTCATGACAGCGCTGCCGTCTATCTTGAAATCGAATATTATGCCAAACCCTTTATCTGCCATTAGAACACATCTTGATTAACGAAATTAGTTGGATATTTAGGCGTTGAAGTAAAATCAGTAAGATTAGGAGTACTTAACCTGGGAGCCGATGTCAATCCAGACCAAGTAGCTTCATAAACGCCCTGTTTATAGTTATGTATAAATTTCTCAAGGAACTCTTTATACTGGCCTTCAAAGAAATCATCGATACCGCCTTCATCTCTTATGTTGAACTGAGTATAGAAGTTAGATCCAGAAATCAACTGAGATGATAGAAATGAAGTGGCATAAACAATATCATCTGGCACAGGAGCTGTTATCGGCAAACTGCCTGTAGGCAAATGCTCTCGCAACCTACCATCTATTTTGGTGCTTGCGATATTAATGAAGATCTCACATTGATCTGGAGTCATGTGATCATCAGTAGCAGTTCCAATGAGAAACTTCGAATTCTTTATTTGAAGTATATCTTTAACATTCTGAACAGTGCAATATCCCATTACGACCTCACTTTGTTATGAGGAACTTTTCTTACTGCTCTTGCCTGAACTTTTCTTGCCTGAACTTTTCTTGCCTGAACTTTTCTTACCACTGGACTTTTTACTGGAAGTCCTTCTCGTAACAGCCCTTTTCTTTTTAGAAGCAGGCGCAGGTTCTGGCTCAGGTTCTGGCTCAGGTTCTGGCTCAGGTTCTGGTTCTGGCTCAGGTTCTGGCTCAGGTTCTGGTTCTGGCTCAGGTTCAGGTTCAGGTTCAGATTCAGGTTCAGGTTCAAGCTCAGGTTCTGGTTCTGGCTTTGGAGCTGCTTTTGGTTTTGGATCAGGCCTTACTATCGGAGCT
>Ga0180438_10000191_pt1 | contig 129977 bp, 105 predicted proteins | sample SS_ome_12_FD_132455 | JGI IMG/M metagenome (GOLD analysis project Ga0180438, IMG submission 132455) | Hypersaline lake sediment archaeal communities from the Salton Sea, California, USA - SS_3_D_2 metaG | ecosystem: Environmental > Aquatic > Non-marine Saline and Alkaline > Hypersaline >... | reverse complement strand
GATGACGGGTCCGACTACCCGCCCGAAGGGTGAGTCCCCTTTGGGGACGAATCCATCCTACCTCTTCTAAAACGATAGTGAGAAGAGGGAGGATGACGGGTCCGACTACCCGCCCGAAGGGTGGCCTATTCTCTTCCAACTCCCCCTACTCCTTTCTTGTGAAGCTAAGGAAAACCAACAATGTCCGATCAACTGACAAAACACAAGGAAGGAAGCATCAGGGAGCTTTGGACACTTGCGTATCCGATGATTTTGGCATTCTTATCGGCAAATATAATGATGTTTGCTGACAGGCTGTTTTTAGCCAATTACTCAATGGCGGCAATGAACGCAGCTGCTGCTGCTGGAATAGTAATTGTCGTGTTTCAATATGGAGCCGCTATCATCACCGCCATCGCCGAAGTCTTTGTAGGGCAATTCAACGGTGCAAAAAAATATCGTAGAGCAGCAGCACCGACCTGGCAGATGCTCTGGTTCTCTGCAACAATATTCGTTTTATTCTTCGGGCTTGCACAGTGGTCAGGCCCCTATCTTCTACCTGAATATCATTATGCCGACGAAGGCCTACCATACTTTCAATGGTTACTTTATTTTGGTGCTGCTATGCCCGTCACTGCTGCACTCTCCGGATTCTTTGTCGGAATCGGAAAAACCCGCTACGTAATGGCCATCACCATTGTGGGGAACATTATCAACATAGTACTCGATCCAATATTGATTTTTGGGGTGGGCATGATAGCCCCAATGGGAGCAAAAGGAGCAGCAATTGCAACAGGAATATCACAGGTAATACAAGTGATTGCCTTTGGAGCACTCTTTTTGAGCAATACATATCGTATTAAGTACGGAACATCGGTATGGAAACTTGAATTCCCCCTGTTGTGGAAATGTCTCAAAGTTGGCGTTCCTAACGCATTGGGTCACATGATAGAATGGGCTGCGTGGGCAATCTGTATTCGTATGATGGCCGAAACCAGCGAACACCATCTGACAGTAGCCACCATAGGGCAGAGCATGTATATGCTCGTTGCATTCGGATTCGAGGGAGTGCAAAAGGCTGTCACTACCTTAGTCGCTAATCGCATCGGAGCGGCCAAATTTGATGGCATCTGGGCGGTATGGCACGCCTCTATCAAGCTATTGCTTATCTTCGCTGTGCCATTCGGAATACTTCTTCTCGGGTATCCTGATCCGATTATCGCGGAATTTCTATCAACTGAGGCACCGCCATCAGATATTATCCTGCTAACACCACTTCTCAAGATCACAGCAGCTGGTGTCTTTATTTACTACATCGTCGATGGACTAACCTGGATCTGTGCTGGCGCGTTAACAGCTGCCGAAGACACATGGTTTATAATGTGGGTCAACGGTGTAACAGCCTGGACGTGTAGCCTACTACCTGTTTTTTTCTTCCTGTACTATCTACGATGGTCTCCTGCTTGGTACTTTATATTTACCTGTTTTTATGGAGCAGCTAATGCTGCAGTTTTCTATTTGAGGCTACGCACAAAGCCTTGGGAAAAACTCCACCACACACACCCCCTCGAAATCCCTGAAGACGCGTGACGTCCGAAATGATGAGCTATTACAACACATTAGGACCTTGCACGTTGGCCAGCTTTACGAAAAGGATGCGAGGAACAAAATCTGATCTCTTTCCAATTTTCGTTATATCACCTCTTATACATGTTTCAAAAGGCGATCTCGCCCTAAATTTCATTTTAGGAGATGGGAAAAAATATAAAAAAGCACTACCTCTTTTCAATGTTCAAAGCACTCAGGTCAATGCTAAAAATCTCTTTTCGAAGTTCGTGACGCCACTTCTCGCTAAGCCTCTTGAAGGCCAATGACTCTATGCCATGCTCACTTTCAGGAAGCACTAACTCTGCAAAGGTCATAGATTCCAACGACTGCGTAGGCACAATTCGTGCATTCGCCCCACCATCGCAAAGAAGCCCTCGGTACTCCAAACGGTGTACTGACTCCGTAACAGCTCTCACAGGAAGAGAAAGACTGAAATATAAATCCTTCATAAAAGGTGGAGCTCCTTCATGAAGACGTTTTTTTATCAGCGCCAGCACAGCAATATCTGTTTCAAGATCAGTTAAATGGTTTGCCTGAAAGGCATAGACAGATTTTTTCCACCCCTTTTCATGCAGGAAAACCACCAATTCCCCAGCCAGCAAAAGTAGGTACCAGCTAATCCAAAGCCATATGAGAAATAAGGGTATAGAAACAAGGCTACCGTAAATCGCTCCGATCTGAGTAAGGTGAAACTGAAGATAGACATACCAAGATTGAAAGATATGAAAAAAAACAGCCATTACAGAGCCGGAGAACATAGCGGGCAAAATAGATACGGGAGCGCAGGGCAAGCTATACAGTAAGATTGAAAAAAGCAAAGCGGAACTCACAACAGAAAGCAGCTGTAGGAAATGTGTAAGTAGTGGTCGTGCGGGAGTTAAAATAGCAACAGATTCGGTGACATGGGTAACATATGTTGTCACATAAACGGTGAGACTACTTGACAGAGCCAGTAGAAAAGGACAGATAAGAACAAGGGCAAGATAGTCGCTCACCCTTCTGGTCCATGACCTGCCACAAGTACCGCCCCACATTGTGTTGAAAGAAAGCTCAACGGAAAAGAGAAGGCGGACAGAGGTAAAAAGCAAAAAGAGAACACCAATTCCAGCTAACAAGCTGCTACGTGTCTCTTGCAACATCTTTTGGCTTAAATCGATAAGATGAGAAAGCATCTCTTGCTGATTTTCAAATTCACGAGAAAGCCAATTATTTAATCCCTCTTCAAGACCGAACCCCTTGGCAATGCCCAGCATGATGGCCAAAAAGGGTACCACAGCTAAAAAAGATTGATAAGCAAGTGACGAGGCTTCACTGGCCAGGCGATCCTCTCCCGTCCTCAAAAACAGTAGTTTCACACTGCCACAAATGCTATTCCACAAACTCTTCTTATTCACCCATCGTCCCTTCATTTTGGTATGTATTGAGCCAGCTGATCAACCCAGGGCTGAAAGTCGTTAAGTGCCCCCACAAGCCTTAATTCAGCACCTCCAGCAGATATAAAGTCCGAGCGGTATTTTTTAAAGTCCCCTACTGTCTCTAAACAATCTACTATAAACCCGGGCATCATAAGAAGAACGTGCTTTTTTTTCTGCTGCAACAGATCGAGCAGATGGGTGGCGATTTCGGGTTCTGTCCATCGCCCAAACCCCATTCTTGACTGAAAGCAAACAGAGTAGTGCTTTACTTTAGCTTTCAGCGCTATGGCATCTGCCATCTCGTAGCACTTTCGAGTATAGATATGAGATCCAGTATAGTTTAAGGGAAGCGCGTGAAAACTAAAGACAAGATGGTCGTAGTCATGCGGATTGGCCAGGCAAAGCAGCTGGGCCGTAGGATTGATAAACCATGGCTGGAGATAATAATCAGAGATATAAGAACAATCTAGAGAGGAGCATGAGACGTTTAGTGAGAAGATGTTAATAGGGAAAAGAGGAAGAACAATAAGCCGATCCGAGGGAGAAAGAAAAAGCTCTTTGCAAGCACACTCCACCGTGGGAGATCCATATCTCATAGCAAGAGCAACTCTCGAATGAAAAAGTCTTTCTTTCAGAGCTTCAGACAACCTCTTAGAATTGACCATGAGCATAGATCCGCGCTCTGTCCACACCTCTTGATATCTTTGTACGCTGTGTCGCAACCTACAAGGTATAATAACGAAACGAATCAACAGGCGGGACAACCATTTAGGTAAAAAACCAAACGTAAGATCTGATAAAACCTCTTTGAGGTAAGTCCGAACGCCCTCTCTTGTAGGAGCTTTTGGTGTGCCGAAGTTAAGAAGAAGCAAGGCTATTTTGGCCATAGACAATCAGCTCGCGCGCACAGGATGAAACAAGCCTGAATTGACAACTCCCCGTACCTTCGTCCAATGACTCGATGCAGAAAGCTGCTTCCTACGGCGCTCATATGCAGATCGAAGATCAAGCCCGAGCGTCTCCAATTGCTTCTCTTCTTTTTTACAACCCACTTTTTCAGCAAAGCGACGCACATCCTCATCAGCCCTTTTCCTTTCATCTTCAAGCTCAGAAAATGTGCGAGCCTCTTGAAGTAATTTCGACGAACGCTCTCTCGTACTCTCATACTTATCAGAAAGCTTTTGGGGAATCCCCAATGCGTTCCTCCTATCTTCATAAGCCACATCAAGTCGCTTTTTCCCCTGACTAAGAGTCTCTTTATACCCTTTGAGATGAGAACTTTTTTCTATCAAAGCATCTATAGACTCAAGGGCCTGATTATATCCTGCTGTAAGCTCCTCAAGTGTTAATGCGACACAAAGAGATCCAACCAAGCCGTCTATCACCATCTCAGACAGGCTCTTTGTCAAAGGGTCTGCTGAATTTCTTGGCTCGATTGGAGAAGAAGAAACTCTCTCTCCCTCGCTTTCAAGAAAGTCTTTTAAATGAGCGCGAGCACTCAAAAGGTGGTTGATTTCACTCTCGGCAATACTAGCCTCTACCTCCGCATTTTTCTGCGATGATCGCAGAGCACTATAATTTGCTGAATCGTCGTCGAGTCTTTCTGCCAAAAGGGAAAGCTTGACCTTTTCATCATTTGCCACTTCAGCGCAAGCGTGAAGCTGTTTAAGCCTCTCATCAATGACACGAAGCTGCTCTTTGCATGAATCTAATAATGAAAATATCTGGTATGAGTGAACCCTCATCTGTTGGCGTATTTCTGCTTTTACCTCAGGATCCAAACGATTAAAGCGTTCAATGAAATCATTCTTGACCGAACTCTCTTTGGCATCGACATATTGTTCAAGTTCTGACTGAAGGATAATTCCTAGTTTCAACAGACAATCTAAACAAACATTTCTCTCTTGAGCTGTCATAAAGGTAAACTCTTTTTCTGTCATATCGAGATATTCTACCTTCTCCTCATCGGGAAGGCGCCTAAAGAGTGACGCAAGACCAGCAATATATTTTCCTTTCGCTCGAGTAATTTCAGTTCCGATAAGGTCAGAAGCAATTACTGACTCAATTTTCTCAACAGTCACTCGGTACGCTCCAGCCAACCGCTCAAGCCAATCGGGATGGTATTTATTGATGAGCTGATATACACGCCAGATCCTAGCTTTTCCTAACTTTTCTAATTCACTTGGTGTCAGATCTGCCAGCTCTCCCTCTCCGACTTTTGGATAAAAGCCATATATCTTTTGCAACATTTTACCCTTCGGCCCCCCCCGTTGAGGGTCAACCAGATGGGACATTTCAGCAATAGAGATCTCGTTTTCCTCCATGAATGCATGACTATGAAGAACGTGAAAGCAAAAATCTCGTCGTTGCCCTTCAGAAAGAGCGAGATACTCTTGCTCAGAAAGAGAGTTTATGGCCTCTCTTTCAGACGCATTTAATGCATTAAATGCGTTTACAAGGGCCGTGTCGCTGTTAAAAATGGTCCTGGGGTAACGCCTGTTAACAGCCTGACGTATACGCTGCTGCATGCGCGAATCGAGAGCTGAAAAATAGGCTGGGGTGATTTTAAGAAAATCTTGAGGACCCAGGCAATTAAATCCGATAAGAAGAGTTTCAACGAATGCGCTCAAAGCATGGTCGCCAAGAATCGATATATCTTCAAAGTACATTCTTCCATACAACTTCAACTCACCCCTCATCTTTTCAGAAACCGCAGTAGACCCTCTGACAAGCTCATATATATACTTTTGGTCATCAAAAGAAAGAGACTGGAAGGCTAATATCCTCTTTTTATCAATCCACCCCATTTTTCTGTTAATCGCCGCCTGGACAAAACGTCCTATTTCCTGCATATTCTTATGACATCGTGAACCCAGATAATCACCTGTCCACGCCACACCGCGATAGGTACCAAGTAATGCCTTACCAATATGGTTTGAACAAGGTTCTGCAGCAGCATTTAAGGCATCAGGAATAGCCCTATTAAGTAAAAACCCAAGGACAACGACAGGAGACGAAATCCCAAGGCCTGCTCTCATAGCCGCCATGGGAAGAGTGCGAGCAGCAACGCTTCCTGCTAAAAGAACCCCGGCTTTTAATCCCGCTGGCAACCACGATGTCACAGCATCTACAAAGGAACGCGACCTCGCTTTTGCCATCTCCCTATTTCGCTCTTGAATACCTTCACCTACTTGCTCAGCGAGCCACTCAACGCCATCTGCTACCGAACCGGATGCACTATCTATGAAACCTTCAGCTTTCCTCGCCACATCCAAGGCTCCGAACGAAAGGCTCGTTTGAACGGACTCCATACTCGAAATAATACTCAGACTTCCCCTTGCAAGCGCTGATTCCGCTTTCCACGCCCTCATTGCCCCATCAAGAGCCGGACCGATCATCCGAGAATATGCAGTAGAGAGTGCTGCACCCGGAGATTCGGCTATTGCCCGCGTAAACGCTGAGGCCTTTTCAAGTTGCTCTTGTGCAGAGCGAGCTACCTCGAAATCTCTTTGTAGTGTCAAAATATTTTGAGCCGATTCGGAAAGCTGCTTAGCGCTATTATTAAAACCTTCAACGGCACCAAAGCCACCAACTTTTCCTCTAGCACCCCCTTCCCCTCCTCGCAGAGCACCGCCACCCACATGAAGAACAGATTGAAAGAAGGAGGAAATTCCCCATCCACCCCTTTCCTCTGCTACAGCACGAATCTCTTGAGGTATTGCCGCCTGACGCAGATGAACGATCGCTTCGTCTATACCGGGAGAACCGGTGAATATCTCCTGTATCTGGGAGGCAGGAAGCTGAGCTACCCCATCCAATAGTTGGGCCTGGGAACCTTCAGCATTTGTTGCTGCCAGACGAACACTTTCTTGTAACTCTTGGGCCAACTGGTGTGAACGCCGATTACCCTCTTGTAACTGTGTGAGAAGTTGGTCAGCACTCCCATTAGTTGTTGCCTCATTTCGAAGCTTCTTCAGCCTATCGATTTCATTAGTCCAACTATCGAGTCTGGACTTTACTCCATCTACACCTCGTATCAAACTATCTTGCAGAGGAACGGCGACCCGCAATCCTAATTGTGGTAACTGAGCAGCACGTCTTTCCACCGAATCAATCCAGCTGAAGCCAAGACCCTGACAGGTTTCCTCAACGCGAGAAAGACAATAGTCATTTACACCCTGTACCGATGTGAGAAAACGTAGTAATCCCGCAAGTCCACGTATTCCACAGTAGATCGAGGTGCTTCCAGCAGTGGTATCAGCAGCCCACCCAGTCACTCTGGGCAGCTGTGCTATTGCTCTGATAGAGGAGGAAAGAGTAGCTCCCATCAAACGGCCCGTAAGATCAAATCCACCATACATCGACCCATCGGAAACAATTTGAGGACCTATTTTTTTTCGAATTCTTTCTGCCGGTGTGACTGGAATATCGGCCCGCTGTGGAGGGGCAAGTTCAGTATCGCGAAGGCCATATCTTTTGTAAAACTCCCTCTCCGAAATAGGGGCTACAGGAACCGTTTGCACCTCCCTAAGAACACTTTGTAAGAATGATGTGACAAAAACTCTATCCTGCCCACGATTTTCTTCATTATCGGCAAGAGCTGATGGCACAGCAGCAATCCACTGCTCAATTTGTTCTTTTGACATAAAGTAAAAGCCCTGCAAATTATCTAAGCGCCCCCGAAGATACTCCTTGTCCCCCCACAGCATCTGTCTATTAATAAAAGAGAGAATTTCCTTTATATTGTGCTCATCATCAAATTCATCTTCCGAAATCTGCAATGTCATAAAAGATTTTACAATAGCACTCCTTCTCTCCCTTCCAAGCAAGCGCCTAACAAAGGCCTTGACCCCCTTAGCCTCTGCATCAACCACAGCATCTCGAAGAAGCATTAAAAACCAAACACGCACATCATGAGGAAACCGCATAAGTCCTGTTGAAGAGATATCATTGACTCGATCTTGTATTGCTTTGGGAAGACGGTTATAATGCGAGAGAACCATTCGTTCTACTATCTCCTTCCTGCCATCAGGGAGGTTTTTCCACGATCGTGGGTCGTGAAAGAGTCTAGAAAGTTCTCTTCGTTCAACAACATCCAGTGGAGCATAGCTTTTAACTAGATGAATGTACCTGAGCTGACGGTACAAGCCAAACTGACGAAACTCATCAGGATACGTATAGAACTCGCCAAATGAATCAGAAAGAGACTGAACACAACCAATCATAGCCTTTAATAAACGGCTGTCGGTTGTAGAAGAAACTCTTCCATCTTTCGAACACCTTAACCTTGAAACAGCCTGTTCATATTGGTTTACAGTCTTTCGATCAGTCTGAGAACACGCGGCTCTAAAAAGAACATCATTTTGATCCTGGATAGAGGCCGAACAAAAATCCTCTAGATCATCATCAGAAGCTGTTTTTTTCTTTTCAGTAAATCTAGATACGTGACAAAACAAAGAACAAATCGTGCGCATGACTTTCACATCAAGCAAAGAATGTTGCTCGCCATGTCTTTCTTGTGCACTCCATCTATGCAAATACTTATGAAATTCCCTGGATTCACCTTCAGAAACGACCCAGTCGTTTGAAGATAAAATGCGCTCTAATGCAGCTTCCTTCTGCTTTGAGGATAGATTTTTGAAAATATCAAATTCGCGCTCCGAACAGATGGGCACACCAGAACGTGGGGAATAACTCGGGTGTAGGCACATCCATGCTCTGGCTCTGAAACCATCTCCGATGCGAGAAAGCTTTTTTGCTAACCAGGATGGTTCTCTTCTGCCGGCATAGCAGATGTCCTTCCCCCCTTCAAGTTTGTCCTCTACCCAATGAAGCGATGATGAGCCACTCAGCTTTTTGAAAACTCCAAATCCCGCAGTAATAATTCCTTTCAATATATCGAGGCTCACTCTTTGTGCTTTTTTGGACGCGGCATCAGCAGCAAGAATGGGAGCAGAAGCCATACCAACGGCTGTGCTACCACCGGGTAGAATCCCGGCAACCGTCTGCATTCGGTTCGTTACACCCCCCAGGGTCGCTTCTTCTGACACCAACTGCCTTTCTGCGATTTCACGAGCGGCGTCCGTCCCTACAGCAAGAACACGCTCTGCACGACGACTTCCAAAAACATATCGCGTACTGCGAACAACATTATACAGGGTCCCCATAAAGGCCCATCCTGCAAACGAAGCACCCCAAAGCAGCGTTTTAGCAGGAAAGGTCCTCAGCAAACTAGACGAAACGGCAAGTGTCTTAGAAACTGTCAGTTGAGAAAAAGCTGTGCTGTACTCAAAAAATGATATTTTCTTGGCCGATCTACCCTTGAGAATTGATGGAAGAGATGAATGTGGAGAGAGTTCAGAAGTCACCGCCCCTTCCCTTTCTGGACAACCTGGAATACCGCCTGTTCTCATTTACCTATCCCCGAATGAAGAGTGAATTTTAAACTTCACTATTGGTGAATTTAAGATTTTTGACTAGAGACAAATGGCTTTTCAAAATGTTTGTTTGTTACATCTAATAACGTTCATTTTTCTACATTGCACGAAATGATAGATAACCGCATATTGCAGGCAAGATTCCCTGAAACACTCTTCGCGAGGAAAAAATGCCCAAATGATACGGTTTATTTCAAAATCAATCTTGCTATTGATTTTCCTCCTCTTCTCTCCTCATTTTTCATCCCTTTATCCATCAACCACGCCCATTCGAATTTCAATTCCCGCAGGACCAACAACTTTTGATCCAAGACAAAGCCGCGATCTCTTGACCATGGATATTGTTCGGCTTCTTTTCTCTGGCCTTACCAAGCTCTCACATACGGGGCAAGTAGAACTGGATCTGGCCTCATCTATCCAGCCTTCAAAAGACGGTCTCTGCTACCAAATCACACTTCGACAAGCACAATGGTCCGACGAAACACCAGTAACCGCTCACGATTTTGTCTACACATGGCAAACTATGCTGGAAAAAGAGCGTTCATCTCCAAGTGCCTTCCTCCTCTTTTGGCTTAAAAATGGATCAAAAGCCTACAACGCAGAGCTCTCTACAAAAGAAGTGGGTGTCAGGGCTATTTCAGACTCTCATTTAGAAGTCGTTCTCGAAAAACCTTGCCCTTTTTTTGAACAGCTTCTGGCAACTCCCGCTTTTTGTGCTGTTCAAAAGGAATATGCGCAAAGTACAAAAGCTTTCACTGAAATATCATCGCTACCTGTAAGCGGTCCATACAGGGTTGAACAGTGGCAGCTACAGACGGGTGTGCAACTGGTTAAAAATCCGCGATACTGGACAAAACTCGACTATCCAACTCTCAGCTTTTCGGTCGTCGATGATGCAACAGCGCTCACGATGTTTAACGGCGGACTGTTTGAGTGGGCAGGATCTCCCCTTGGTAACCTACCAACGGACTGTATTTCATCGCTCCAACAAGAAGACAAATTATTGATAATACCCGCTGCAGGAACCTACTTCTTAAGCGTTAATGTAAAAGACCCGGTTCTTTCAGATGTGCGAGTGCGAAAAGCCCTTTCTTTAGTGATTGATAGAGAAGGTCTTGTTAAATATGTCCTGCAGGGTGGACAAGAGGTAGCTCATTCACTAACCCCTCCGTGCCTACTGCCAAAAAGACACAACTCCTCGTATCAAGATATTGAACAAGCTAAAACCCTTCTTGCTGCATACTGTAAAGAGGTCGGAAAATCTCCAGGTTCTTTGACTATAACCCTCTCTCATAAATCTCTTGAAAAAGATGCTCGAACCGCACAAGCTCTGCAACAAGACATTCAAACTCATCTCGGCATCACCGTGCATCTTGATACATCTGACTATAAACACTTTTTTTCCAAAGTATCGTCAAAAAACTATGAACTCGCTTTTTGTTCGTGGTTTGCTGACTATTTTGACCCACACGGCTTTCTCGCAGTATTTGAATCTGCGCTAAACGGAACGAATAATACCAATTGGGAATCGCCTTCCTACCAGGCGCTGCTCCAGCAATCTTCTGAATCCGTGAATTCTGAAAAGCGAAAACAGCGGCTTTACAAGCTAGAAGATATTCTTGCCGCTGAGCTACCCATCATTCCATTGTTTCATGGCTGTTTTAACTATGTTCAGGAACCCACTGTTACCGGTGTCAGAATATCCCCTCTTGGACATCTCGTTGTCAACTAGGGACAACAATTATTTTTGTGTGGATCCTAAAATCTGAAATGAGTCGACAAATTGAGAAAAAAGGCTATCGAGAGCATTGACATCCTTATCGGCAACGCTAAGGACAAAAAGAAGCCTTTCGTGAAGAAAAGCTCTAACCTTGAGGTTGCCCCTCGGATGTGAAAGAACAAAATCAATCGAAGGACAATCTAAAAAGGTGCCTAATTCATTATGAACTACCTGGCTAGAATCATTTCCCGCCACAATATCATTGAATACGCCATTGAGGATAGATTCACTCGAAGAGGGATCAAATTGGGTAGGGTACTCGATCACATTGATCATAAACGTTGTACCAAGACGAGACTGAGCAACATACATATCATATGAAATACGACCGTGCGAACCAGAAATATTCCTTGTTTCATGAGCATGGTGGGGAGTATTTGGAAGCTCTACCACGAATCGTTTCATACTGGACGTAAATGGTTTCCACACCTCTTTTGCCAAAACAGGAGCCTCAATAGTATGTTCCGGAAGCTGAGGCTTTGGAAAAAAAATATAGATCGTTAAGGGGATTACGAGGGTAAAAGAGATAAGAACAATAATGAGGGTAGTCCTACGGGACATATGTACTCCGGTTTACAAATAGTTACTATATTTTCGCATCCTAAAAGATACCTAGTTTTTTTCCTACTACAGTTGCATAAAATCCCGCATAGTTGCACTCTCTATCTTCACATTAAGTGGATCGAACACGCAGGTTGAATCTGATATTTGAATAATCAAGGAGTGGTTTTATGACCCGTCGGTGCTTTTCAAGAAAGGCGTTTCTCTCAATTTTCATAACCCTTATCTTGCTCTTTTCGATGATATATTCGAAAGCCGCGTCTATTCGAATCTCCATAGCATCAGACCCGACAACCTACGATCCAAGACTTGCTCGCGCTTTGTCAGATATCGATCTTAATCGTCTCCTTTTCTCTGGCCTAACAAAGCTTTCTCATACCGGTGAAATTGAATTGGATTTAGCCGAATCTATTGACTCCTCCAAGGACGGCACACACCATACAATCACTTTACGTCAGACAAGCTGGTCTGACAACACCCCATTGACGGCCCATGATTTTGTCTATACATGGCGGTCAATGTTAGAAAAAGATCGCGCTTGCCCAAACGCCTTTTTCCTTTTTTGTCTTAAAAATGCATCACTTGCTTACAACGAATCTATTTCGTTAGAAAAGGTTGGCGTGCGTGCCCTTTCTAATAGGGTATTGGAAATTGACCTTGAACAACCCTGCCCCTTCTTTCTCCAACTTCTAGCCACGCCTGCTTTTTGTGCCGTACAAAAGACGTATGCACAAAAAGAAGGCGCCTTTTCGGATGACAAGCCATTCCCTGTAAGTGGTCCGTATATAATCAAAAGTCGGCAGCTTCAGTTGTCCGTCGTTCTCACCAAGAACAAGCGGTACTGGGCACAGGACAAACACGAATACCCAAATTTGCAGTTCTGCATAGTTGACGACGCAACGGCCCTCACCATGTTTAATGGAAAACAATTCGAATGGATAGGGTCCCCGTTAGGAATCATTCCAACGGACTGCATTCCGGGGCTACAGCAACAAAATAAGCTTTCAGCAGCACCCGCCGCAGGGACACACTTTTTACGGGCAAATGTGAAAAACGGTCTGCTATCAGACGTGAGAATTAGAAGAGCCATTGCTCTCTCAATAGACAGAAACGCTCTTGTCGAACACGTTCTTCAAGGAGGACAAGAACCTGCCAACTCTCTTACTCCACCTTGTCTGTTGCCAAGAAAAGACAGTCTCTGTTCAGAAGATCGAGAGCTCGCCAAACAGCTGGTCGCGTCCTACTGCAAGGAGAAGGGGTGTTCACCAAAGTCTCTGACCATTACACTTTCTCATGCCGCCCCAAATGATAGAAATTCTCGCACAGCATTAGCCATTCAAAACGACATTGCATCTACCCTTGGCATCAACCTTCGAGTAAATGCAGTCGACACCAAACAATATTTCTCAATGATAGCCTCCATCGATTATGAGCTGGCCCTGGGATCTTGGTATGCCGATTTCTTTGACCCACACGCCTTTCTCTCGGTATTTGAATCTGCTCAAAACGGAACAAACAACACCAACTGGGAATCGCCCCTCTTTCAGGTGTTCCTCCAGCGTTCTCTGCAGGTTATGGATGCGGAAAAACGCAAGGAGTATTTTTATGAACTAGAAAACATTCTCGCAACCGAAGTCCCCATCATCCCATTGTTCTATGGAACCTTTAACTACGTCAAAGAGTCAACAGCAGATGGTATCAAACTCTCGCCACTGGGTCACATTAACGTTGTTGAATAAATGCTTGTTCATAGGGGGCAGATCAAAGTGCAATTTAGCTCGTCTAAAACCGCCTTCTCCCTTAAGCTGTCAACAAGGAAAAATTTTGCTACCTCATCTACAATGAAGTCAAAAGGGTTGTTTATGGCTGCAACTAGAAAGGGAGGACCAACTTTTTCGACTGCAGTGATTACCCCTGTCAGACGAAGGATACACGCTCCCCGCAGAAATGGTGCTCACAAGCACAGTCTTTTCTCCAAATGCTTTACCTGTCGGATATAGTGATGTCGAATAATACTGAAATAGCTCTCGAAAGAAACGCGCTCCCTGTTCTGCGTAAAATTGCAAAAAAACTGATCCACTTGACCGTCTCGCTTCTCGCGCTTCTTTCCGTCTGTTTTGTTATTATGCATATTGTGCCAGGAGATCCCCTTCAGGAGGAGCAGGGAGTTCCAAAAGAGGTTATGGCTAGCCTCAGACACAAATATGGGCTCGACAAACCTATCATGGTCCAATACGCAACCTACATCGGTCGGGTCATGCATGGAGACCTGGGAAGCTCTTTACGCTTTCCATCAGAGTCTGTCACTAAAATTATCAGCAATAGCTTCCCCGTCTCAATGCACCTTGGACTACAAGCTCTTGCTCTGGCCCTCACCTTTGGTGTTATTTTCGGCGCCTGGTCGGCATACCGCTCCAACCGCTCCGTTGACGTGGGGATGACGATGGTGGCTACACTTGGCGTTTCTGTCCCAAGTTTCGTTATTGCCGCTTCACTTCAACTTATCTTTGCCCTCTATTGGCAGCTTTTCCCTGTCGCCAGATGGGACAGCCTAGCCCACACTATTCTTCCTTCCATCGCTCTCTCTATAGGACCAACGTGTGGTATTATGCGAATTATGCGAGCAAGTATGCTCGACATGCTAAGCAAAGAGTGGGTGACGATGGCCCGAATGAAAGGGATATCTGAATACAGAGTTCTACTCGTTCATATAATCCCAAATGCCCTTTTACCTGTCCTTCACTACATGGGCCCCATTACGGCAAACCTCTTAACAGGTAGCTTCGTTATTGAAAGGGTTTTTTGTATACCTGGACTAGGACAGTGGTTTGTTCTTGGCGTCATGTCGAGAGATTACCCTCTTATTGCTGGATTAACCCTTTTTTACAGCATTGTTTTGTACCTAATTCATTCATTTATCGACTTAATAACAGCAGCATTTAACAAACGCCTTTCCTATAATGAAGGTGGCCGATGAATTACAAAGTAAAAATATCATTAGGACTTACTATTTTAGGAGTACTTCTCTTCCTCTGCTTGGTAGGGTCACTTTTTTCTCCCTATGAACCAACCTCTATTTACCTTGCGCACAAAAATGCACCTCCATCCTTTTCCCACTGGTTTGGAACAGATGAATTAGGTCGCGACCTTTTCACAAGAACTCTCCAGGGAATACGAATTTCTCTTTCTATTGGTACGCTTGCGGCTTTTGTCGACCTCCTTCTGGGAACACTTTGGGGCACCATCTCAGGATTTGCAAATAGAAAGGTAGATTCAGTGATGATGAGGCTTGCTGAGCTTGTCTATAGCCTCCCCTATCTCCTTGTCGTTATTCTCGCCTCTGTTATTCTGGGCAAAGGACTCATTCCTCTTGTGGTTGCCATGGTATGTATTGGATGGATTCAAATGGCAAGGGTTGTTAGGCTCCTTGTGAGAGATGCGAGGTGCTCTGATTATGTAGTGGCTGCTCACGCTCTCGGCGTTCGCACTCCCCGGCTCTTCCTTGCTCACATCTTCCCAAATATCGTCGGGCCTATGCTTGCCGCCTGTATGCTTTCTGTCCCCCATGCAATATTTACCGAGGCTTTCTTAAGCTTTTTAGGCATCGGAATCCAACCACCTATTGCCAGTCTTGGCTCTTTAGTTGGAGATGCTATACCCGCCATGCGATTTTTCCCCTGGAGACTTGTCTTTCCTGCAAGCTTTATTACTTTACTGATCTTTAGTATCATGCTCCTATCTGACGGCCTACGAGATCTGTATGATCCCAAAAAGCGCTTACATGAAGGGGGACTATGAGTCATCTTCTTGAGGTTTCACACCTTGTTGCTGGCACGAGAACAACCACAATTATCAATGATGTTTCTCTAAATGTGTGTGAAAATGAAATAGTAGCTCTTGTTGGAGAGTCAGGCTCCGGAAAAAGTATGATTGCACGGTCGATAATGCGTCTTTACCCTTCAGAGCAAATACACACATTTTCAGGATCTATACGTTTTCAAGATCAAGAGCTTTTACGCTTTTCCGAAAACTCAATGCGCAAAATTCGGGGGCGTGAAATCGCCTATATTCCCCAGTCTCCTCTCAATGCCCTTAACCCAATGATGACAATAGGCAAGCAACTGATCGAATCGTATGATTCCCGGTGTTATGAAGGGAAAAGTTCTCCAAAAGAACGAGCCCATCACCTTCTTAAGCGAGTTGGATTTCATGATTCTCAGCTCATAATGAACTCTCTTGCTTATCAATTAAGTGGAGGGATGAGACAACGCATTCTTGTCGCCATCTCTTTGATGAACTCGCCAAAACTACTGATTGCAGATGAACCCACAACGGCTCTAGATGTCACCCTTCAGGCAGAAATCCTTGATCTTTTACAAGACCTAAAAGAGGAATATGGACTGGCCATTTTCTTCATTACCCACGATTTAGGGCTTGTAGCGCGCTCAGCAGACAGAGTTTACATTCTTAAATCAGGAGAGATCGTTGAAACTGGCACAACAGACGATCTTTTCTACAAACCTCAAATGACGTATACAAAAACTCTTCTTGATTCTCTCATCCAACACCCAACCATAACGGCCTCCGCAGTATGACAGTACCTCTTTTCGAACTCAACAACATCTCTGTCGATTTTATAACTGCAGGAAGAACCATTCGTGCTGTTCATAAGGTCTCTCTCAAAGGATACGCTGCAAAGACATTGGGAATAGTGGGAGAAAGCGGTAGCGGTAAATCTACATTAGCAAGAGCCATATTGCAACTTGAACCCACAAGCTCAGGGGAGATCTTTTTTTTAGGAAAAAGTGTCTCTTCTGCCGATGCTCAAAGTATTCGGAAGCTCAGACGCCACATGCAGCTTATATTCCAAGACCCTGACTCAACGCTCAATCCTCGAAAAACTGCCGGATGGCACCTAGAGGAAGTCTTTGCCGTACACTTTCCCCAACTAAGTAAAGAGCAGCGGCAAGAAACTATTGCCTCTGTTCTCGAAACGGTCCAGCTAGATTCCTGCCTTCAAAATCGCTATCATTTTGAACTTTCAGGAGGGCAAAAACAGCGCCTCATTATCGCTCGCGCCCTCTTACTCTCTCCCCAACTTATGATCCTTGATGAGCCCCTTTCTTCTTTGGATGCAACTCTACGAAAATCAATTCTCACACTCCTCAAAGAGTTGCAGACAAAAACCCAAATGGGATACGTCTTTATAACTCACGATCTTTCTACTCTTGGTGCCATTGCCGATTGTGTTGCCGTTATGTACCGAGGAACAGTTGTTGAATTTGCAAATATCCAAGAGCTTTACTCTCGCCCCGTGCATCCGTACACGCAAGCTCTACTCTCCTGTATTCCCGTAGCAAACCCAAATATTGAAAAGAAAAGAAAACCTCTCTTCTTCCCATCTAATAGATCTCTTCTCCCCGCAGGTCAAGGATGTCCTTTTGCCCATCGCTGTCCTCTTGCTAAAGCGCGATGCCACACAGTAGAACCCACGCCACAGGCCCAAAGCAACACCCACACCGTTACTTGTCACTATCCTGAAGAAGCGATGACTCTATCAAAATCAGTTAACACCACTGTCAGCCAAACAGCGGCAACCTCAGGAATATGCTAAAGCTCTAAGAGTTGGAGATGGTAATGGCCGCTGTGGAAGAAGAACATATCTCTGGGGAGGTCTTGAGGATCACATATCATGATCCCAACAACGCCTTTACAGTTGCCAAACTGCGGGCGGGCAATCGGAACAAGGAAGTCGCTATTATTGGCTATCTCCCCCTTATTCAGGTTGGCCAATTCGTGCGATGCACGGGAAAATGGCAGGTGGACAGGCGCCACGGCCACCAATTTTCTGTTCAGCGGTTTGCATATGAGTTGCCCACAACACCTGAGTCAATCGAAAGGTTGCTCTCATCTGGATTTTTAAAAGGGGTTGGCCCTGTTTATGGTGCTAAGATTGCAAAAAAGTTTGGTGCCGCAACTTTTACCGTTCTCGATACGGCACCTGAAAGACTCTTTGAAATAGACGGTCTTGGAAAAAAACGAGCCTCACAAATAATAGAGGACTGGAAATCCAGAACACAACTTCAAGAACTCTATATTCTTTTAAGCAACTGGGGAATAACCCAATCCCAAACGGTTAAAATTCTTAAGCGATGGGGCAATACTGCGCTGCAAACAATACAGGAAAACCCGTACCAACTGGCAAAGGAAATACATGGTATCGGCTTTCAGCTCGCCGATAAAATTGCCGAAAGACTTGGTATTGATCGCCTTTCTAATATTCGGGTCGATGCAGCTATTGAGTTTTTTCTCTGGGAGCTTTCTACCGATGGTCACACATGTATACCGCTGCCTAAATTTCTCCCTCTTGCGGAAGATCGCCTACAAATCCCACAAACACATATAGAAGAACGCGTTGTCCATCTATTCAAACAAGCCACTCTCGTTCTTTTTAAACCATTAGAAGAGACCGATGAGCTCCATGTTGCCCTCAAAACTCTCTTTTCCTTTGAACAAAAAATAGCCACTAATATCTCCCGCATAGCCTCCCATAACTCCCATCTGCGAACTATTAATACCCAAAAGGCCGTACTTTGGGCACAAGAGACCCTTAATATGCAATTTGCTCCACTGCAAGCATCGGCTATTGCTTCTGCTCTACAAAACAAAATCTGCGTTATCACCGGGGGACCAGGAACAGGAAAAAGCACTATCACCCGAGCCATTGTCGCCGTCACCTCAAAACTCACTCGACGGATAATCCTCGTTGCTCCAACGGGCAGAGCGGCCAAAAGACTTCAGGAAATGACGGGGCATTACAGCAAAACGATTCACCGCCTTCTTAAATTCATTCCCGCAACACGAACCTTTACCTATTCACGCTACAACCCCCTTTCCTGCGATCTCATCATCATTGATGAAGCAAGCATGATCGATACCCCCCTTACGGCCGCACTTTTTGATGCTATCCCCAGCCATGCCCGCTGTGTTATCATTGGCGACTGTGACCAGCTTCCAAGTATCGGTCCTGGAAATGTTCTGCACGATATCATTAATAGTAAAAAAATTCCGACCGTCATACTGACTGAGATCTTTCGGCAAGCTCGCCACTCGCTTATTATTAAAAATGCTCACCGCATCAATTCCGGACAGATGCCCTACCTTACAGATCAAAAAGGGGATTTCCGTTTTCTCACTCTCCAAGAGCCACAAGAGATACGTAAGGCTATTGTGGCCCTCGTTACACGCGATTTACCTGCACGATATAATTTTGATGCAAAGCGAGATATTCAAGTGCTCTCTCCTATGAGACGAGGGGAATGCGGCATTGAAATGCTAAACAAAGAACTTCAAAATTGTTTTGTTGAAGAGAAGCGACACGGTCCTTATGCCGTGGGAGACAAAGTCATTCAGCTAAAAAATAATTATCAGAAAGAGATCTTTAATGGGGATATTGGCTTTATTACACAAATTGATGAGGCACATGCTGTAACCGTCGACTTTGAGGGTAAATCAATTATCTATGACTCTTCTGATCTCGACGAGCTCGCGCTTGCCTGGGCAGTATCCATCCATAAGTTTCAAGGTAGTGAGTGCCCTTGCGTTATCATTCCCGTGCATACTCAGCATTTTAAGCTTTTAAACAAGAATCTCCTTTATACAGCGGTTACACGGGGCAAAAAATTGGTTATTCTTGTCGGCATGCCAAAAGCCATCGCCATAGCCGTTCATACGACAAGGACCCAGACAAGGTGGACAAATCTCTCCCCAGCCATCGTAAACCAATATCAGTGTTCACACCGCTAGTCTATTCTCTACAGCACAAAGAGACAGAGCACACGTTGAGTTTAAAGATGTTCTCATATACAACTTTTGCTTAGAATAAAAGGAGTGATCCTTATGACAACCTTTCTTACAGCACTATGTGTACTAGGTCCAACACTTCTGGTTGCTGCATTCTCTTGTTCTAAACGGGGTAGAAAATACTGTTCACGAATAGGAGGATGTTGCGGCGGAATCTGCAATTCGTCCAAAGGGGAGGAGAACAAGAAAAAATAGTATGTCCTTTCCGTCTGAACAAATAGATAGGAGTCTGCTTGACATTATGCAAAAGGTAATCGAAAAAAGACGTCTTACACCTGACGAGGGCCTCGAGCTTCTTAAAACGCCGCGCCACGAAAGCCTCTTTACGCTAGCTGACTTTGCCAGGAAACAAATAGCGGGAGATTTTGTTACCTACACATCGACACTACATCTATATCCAACAAATATCTGCGAATTGGGATGTCCCTTCTGCTGTTACCATGCCAAACCCGGCTCATCCAAAGGGTATCTTCATAGCACAGAAGCTCTTGAGAAAAAAGTTGTAGAAGCTCTTCCGCTTGGGATCTCAGAAGTCCACATTGTCGGAGGTCTCTATAGGAAGTGCAATCTTCCTTACTACCTAGAGCTTCTAAAAAAAATTCGAAAATTGGACCCTAATATTCACATTAAAGCCTTAACTGCCACAGAAATAGCTTTTTTAGCACAAATCCATACGATGACACACCACGATGTTCTGAGTCTGCTTATTAAAGCAGGACTCGACTTCCTTCCTGGCGGCGGTGCTGAAATTTTCGACACCACCGTTCGTGCGATCATCGCACCGAACAAATGCTCTAGTGAAACATTTATTGAAATCCACAAAACTGCCCATCTGCTTGGTCTTGCTTCAAATATTACCATGCTTTTTAACCACATTGAAAACGAAGAACATATCATCAATCACCTTGAAAGGGTCAGATCACTCCAGGATGAAACAGGAAAAATATTAGCCTTTGTTCCCCTTCTGTACATATCTCAGAGCAATACTCTTCTGTCTCGCCCCTTAAGGAAAAAGGATCCAAAAACCATCTTTGCTGTTGCTCGCCTCATGCTCGATAATGTCAAACATATCAAAGTATTGTGGAACTATCTGGGCATAAACTTGGCTAAAGAGTTACTCTTGTGTGGTGGTGATGATTTTGGATCTACTTCGACCAAAGAACAGGTTGCTGTTGCAGCCGGAGGAACCCAGCAAACCATGAGCCAAAGTGAAATAGATATAACAATTCGACAGCTGGGGCGCACTCCCCGTCTTTGCTATCCGGGAGGGGCTCTATGATTCGCGTTGGAGCTTCAAATTTTGTAAATGCATTCCCTTTCTTCTTTGCCCTGAAAAAGCAAATTATTCCAAACAATGTGGAGATGCATTGGGGAGCTCCCGCTGAAACAAATGAAATGTTAAAATCGGGACAGGTAGATGTTGCCTTAATAAGCAGTGCCTCCTTCCTCAGCAACAGATTTTCGTACGTTTTACTCTCTGATATGGGAATAGCATCTACCAAAAAGTCTGTGAGTATCCGCCTTTTCTTCAAAGGCGACAAAACTGAACTCGATAGCAATTTCATATATGTCACATCACTCGGTATTACTTCTACTCGCCTTCTTCAGGTATTATGCCGCTATTTTTGGAACGTCTCCCCCGCATTTCAAAGTTTTGATGGCCCCCCCAAAAAACTCTTTGAACAAGACGTTCCTTTTATGCTCATCGGTGATGAATGTTTGAAAGGAATGGAAAACAGTCAATACTCCTCGATCGATCTTGCTCAGGCATGGAACGAAGTCACCAGGAAAAGCCTTATATTTGCCATGATAGCAACGAGAAATGATGCTTTTAAACGAAATCCTTATGGTATTATTGAGTTCCACCGCTTATTAGAAAATTCCTTTGCATGGGCGAAAGAAAATCCTCTTACAATAGCAAAAGAGGCCGCTGTTGCAACTGAATGCACCGTAGAGACAATGAACAGCTATTACAACACTATCGAGTATCGATTGATGTCTAAGCATTTCCATGGCCTTGATTATTTTACTAAATTTGAGATATGAATTTTTCTAATAATGAAAATTTTATCGGTTCTATATTTTCTAGGATAGCCAAACGCTATGATCTTGTTAATAGATGTGTCTCTCTTGGTTCACACGTTCATTGGACAAATAAATTCGTCGATCTTCTTCTCAACAACCACACCCCCCAATGTATTTTAGATCTGTGTTGTGGAACAGGAGCCATAACACAAACGCTACTTCATAGGATTCGAAAGCGCAATCTTCTTGTTCCCACTGTCGACTGTGTTGATTTTTGCCCTCAAATGCTTGCAGAAGCCCAAAAAAAGCTCTCCGATGAGGTCGCCCTTATCCGTTACATTCGTGCAAATGCCACCTCTCTCCCTCTTCCCGACAATATGTACGACACGGTTCTTATTTCGTATGGAATACGAAATATCTGTAACAGAGAAAGAGCCCTCCAAGAAATCGCACGAGTACTTCGCCCCAAGGGAAAGCTTTTCATTCTTGAGCTCACTCGACCCAACGCTCTCGTCTCCCCATTCATGCGTGTCTATTTGCAACTTTGCATACCAGCGATAGGAGGCCTTCTCACCGGCCAATGGCGAGGATATAAATATCTTGCTTCGTCCATATACTCGTTTTCAACGTCTTCCTTTATCAACCAACTCAACCACGCAGGATTTTCGTGTAAGGAAGTTTTGTCCAACAGTTATGGCCTCCTAACCCTTGTACATGCGGAAAAATTATGACCCCCATCATTCTTGCCTCTCAATCTCCAAGACGTAAGCGAATTCTGGAACAGTACTCAATCCCATTTGAGCAAACCTCTCATGAATTTGATGAAAGATCAGTTCCCTGGTCTGGTGACTCTCATGGCTATGCCAAGGAACTTGCTCAACAAAAAGCCGTCGATGTCGCCTCTCGATTTCCGAAACGAACCATCATTGCCGCTGATACCATTGTTGAACTCGATGGACATCTTCTCACAAAACCAGACGATCTAGAAGATGCAGTGAAAATGATGAGCTCTCTTTCAGGCAGATGGCATAGCGTTATAACTGGCATTGCCATCATTCACAATAGCGGTGCCACAGCGGATTCTGATGAAACCCGAGTTCGTATGCAGCCGCTCACAGAGAATCAAATTCGTAGTTATTTAAAGCTTGAACAATGGCATGACAAGGTCGGAGGATATGCCATTCAGGGGGCAGGAGCCATGCTCGTTGAAAGGATCGAGGGATGCTATTACAACGTTATTGGTCTACCGGTTGTTTGTCTTAGCAAAATGCTCAAAATAATTGGTATTGACATATGGAATCACCTTCAGTAAGAGCTGTTTGTCTCTTTTCTCTCCTCCTACTCTCTTCTTGTGGGCCACCCTCTAAATATTCAGAAAGTACGAGTTGCGGACAGCTGCCAGCTCCGCCCTATCCTGAGTTGAAAAACAGCTCCCCCTCTGATCTAGACGGTTCACCTGTTTGCGTACGCACAAGAAACATGAAGGAGATGATCGATTCAATTCCAAGACTGCTCTCTCCCCACCCCCAAAGAGTCCATCTCGAAGAATTGTGTTACCAAATGTTCCAGAAGCTAGCATCTTCGCAGGATATTGACACAACGATAATGACCTTACTTGCCACTTCTGCCTCTCACCATCCTCTCTCAATCTCCATTTGTAAAAATTTTATGCATTCTCGCTCACCCCTTATACAGCTTATCGCCGTTCAATCCTTGGCCCGAACAAATGGTGTCGATTCTCTCCTTTTAGAAGCTTTACGCTCTGATTTTGTGGCGGTCCGTCTAGAAGCCGCGTGGCAAATAGCTCAAAGGAGATCCGAGAACAGCTTCTTTCATATCGATGCGCTCTACCATAAGCTTCCAGCTCCTTTCCGTCCACATATGGCGCAACTCTATGCCCAAGAAAGGTCTTCTGGCTCCGTGTACAGGCTCCGCCAGATGTTGTACGATACTGATGATGATGTCGTCACCTCCGCTCTACTGGCTATAGGAAGACATAATGTTTCTGAACTGAATAGCGAAATCGTTAACCTCACTGCACACGCTCCTAGAATTCTCGAAGCTCTTTCTTATGCTCTGCAAACCAATGAAAGCAGATCAGCGCGCCAACGCCTACACAAACTCTGCCAACATACTGATCCGCATGTTCAACTGCAAGCTTCTCTATCTCTCATAAAATTAGGAGAATTTTCCTCCGTCAACTCAATAGTTGCGGTGGCTGAGGAAGGAAATTTATACGCCCTTTCTGCTCTTGGCTCATGTAAAACACCCTTACCCTCTATCCCTCAAATATCAACGTCGAGAACACACAAAATAAATTATGCTCTCTCCTTGCTCGAACATAAGGATGCTGCTTGTGTTCCATACCTTAAAGAGATCCTCTCTCTCGCAGAAGACGAAATCCTGACATTGTCATTCTCGCCCGCACACACACACAGCTACTGGGAAATATCGACCCTCTATTCATTTCCCTCCTCACATAGGCCAATGCTCTATGAGCGCTCATTAATGGCAAAAGAACATCTTCTCGCTCAAACATTAGAGCTGGACGATCGTTCCTTTCTTGACATTGCTCACTTTATCTTTCAACAAGGAAGAATTGAACTTTATCCGATGTTGTTGTCTTTAATGAAAAATAAACGATCAGACGGTGTTATTGAACTTTTACGAAATGAATCTACGCGCGTTGGCGCGCCGTACAATAGAGCGGGTGCCACATTAGGTTTGATCCAGCTAGGATTTTTACCCGAATCCAATTTGGAAATAGTTTTAGAATTTTCAAGAGAGAAAAAAGAACAGCCGTGGAGATATCCACTCCCCCACCTTGGACCAGAGGAACAAACTGACAAAAAAAATCAGGCTTCTACGTCGGCTCAAATCTATATTGAAGCCCTCGAAACACTATCTCGATCTGGATCAGACCAATCCATAACGTTGCTAACAAAAGAGCTCTCACATGCTCCAACCCATTTTTTACCTTTTGTCATTGAAGCCTTACTTCACGCCACACTCTAGATCGTTTAGACAAAGTTAATATGGGATTGAACCGATGGTTCAAACGGTTCACTAATTAAGAACATCTGCCCGGCGGAAATAGGCGAATTAATCTGGAATTTTTGTGCTCTTCCGGTGTACGATTGTAGTTTTTATGCATTTGCTTTACCGGACCCCAAATCCATTTTTTAAGAGTCTATGAAACGTTTTTTTTTATATCTCATTGTCGCTTTGATTGCTTGCTCTCTTCTAGCAAAGCTTCTCTATCCAAGGCAGTGCGCCCTCATCACGATGGCCCATGCTGAAAAGCTTATTCATCTTCAACATCTTGTTAGCTCACAAGATTGGGAAAAGCTCGAGACGACGCTCAAAGACAATATACGTTCTAAATGCATCAATGAAACCAGTATCCGGCGTCTCGCCTCGATAACGCCTAATTCTCCTTTTGACCTGGCACTACAAGCAACAGATAACATTCTCTCCCTACCTGAAAAAACAGGGCTAAATTTCGTCACAACATTTCCTATCGCTCTTTTCGCTGAAACATCTCTTGCCAACGAGATAGAACAAAACCACTACTACTGGAAAAAAGAGCGTTTCGGAAGAGAACTTCAGGTTGATCCCAAGACCAATGCATTTTTTATTCACCTAGGAACAAACGGAGTGAAGAAAATTGGCAAGGGAAAGTTCAAGGTTGTCACGAAAACTATTCTCTATAGCCGATACGAACCAGAAATTATGGCCAGAGGTGTTGCGCGCTCTAAAATGCGAAAGGAATGCGCTGCTATGAAAGCAGTGAGAGGTCTTCCGGGAGTCTTACAAGCTCAGGCCATTCTTGAGCATAGAGACCCTTCTACACAAAAACGCCTCCGCACTATAATCACAAGAATTTATAACTCGGGATCTCTTAAAAGTGTCCTTGACAGTCAATTGACATTTGACTGCCGAGAGAAATTACAGCTAGCTCTAGATCTAATCACGGGTCTTACTTCATTACACAGCAAGCGTATCGCACACCGAGATTTGAGCGCCCGAAACTACTTTGTACACATAGAGCATTCTGCCCCCTCCTCTCGATCTATTCGCGCTGTTGTTGCTGATCTTGGACGTGCTCTTCACATTTCTCGGGCCCGAAATGTTTCAGCGCAGGGTAATTCCAGCTATCTTGCTCCTGAAGCCTTCTTCCGAAAGAAAATGAAAGGAGAGGATTATCTTTCGTCTGATATCTTCGCGCTCGGATGTGTTCTATGGGAAATTTATTTTGGGTACCCCCCCAGCTGGAGAAAAGAAAAGGTTTACAACAAATACATCATCGATCCAAAAAAAGGCTTCAATCACATATCAGCAAATATAAACGAACTAAGAAATAATGCCAGGGAGTCCCTCAAGAACATGAGTATAACTAACAAGAAATATATGGATCGTTTTCTTTCTCTTATACTTCAGATGACAGATCCAATTTCATCTAATAGGGGTACGACCGCCTCGTTACGCGATACAATGCGTACCATTGTAGAAGAGTATGACAGATCACTAAGCCCTAAAACTACTACGTAACCATACTTGGCTCATGACACAGATGAAAAGCAATACCACCATTGTTATGCGTTTTTTCCTTACCTTCACGCTTGTTCTCTTTGCCATTGTAGCCATTCCATCACTTCGGACTCGGGCGTTTTGCCCTGTGCACAGATTTTTCAAAACCGGACCAACCGCACAAAGAATTGAGGAGATAACCACAGCCGTTAAAAAGCAATCGTGGACAGAGGTCGCTAATCTAGTTTCCCAGGGATTCGACTCTTCTGAGATTTCCCTCGCGCACCTTGAAACAATAGCCGATATTTATCCCTTATCTCCATTTGCAACAGCTTTTAAGGCAACATCGGCGATTCTTTCTCTTCCCGAACCAACAGGACTGACAGCAGAGATCGCATTTTCTATCGCATTTTTTGCTGAAACGTCTCTTCCAGATGAGATCGCCCAAAAAACTCTGTATTGGAACAAGGATAGATTTGGGAGGGAACTCCAATACGACTCCAAAACAAAGTCTTTCTTTATCCATCTTGGAACATACGGCATACCACCACTTGGCGAAGGAAGAAAAAAAATTGTCACCAAAACTCTTCTTTATAATAAGGAAAATTTTGAGGTCATGGCCAGGGGACTCACCCCTTTTGACGTAAAAGAAGAGATGGAAGCGATGAAACAGCTTCGCAACCTTCCAGGTGTTTTACAAGCAGAAGCGCTCATGAAGCACAAAGATGCAAAGACAACGCCTAAAATGATGACTATTGTGACAAAAATCTACCACCCCGGCTCCCTTAACGATGTTATCAAAAAATCCTCTTGGCACTTGACCTTAAAAGAACGACTTCAAATTGCCAATGATATTCTTACCGGTCTTGCCTCTATCCATTCAAAAGGATTGGTACACCGAGACCTTGGTGCTCGCAATTATTTTGTCGATATCATCGGCTCCAAACCTGGATCTCGTATCATTAAAGCTGTTGTAGCCGATATGGGAAGAACAATTCCCATATCACGTGCTGCGCGAAAACCAGTTCAAGGAAACCGCTCTTATCTGCCACCCGAAGCTATTGACAGGAATAATATGGTTGGCGAGGATTACTACAAAAGCGATCTCTTTGCAACCGGTTGCGTCCTTTGGGCTCTCTGTTTTGAAAAATCTCCTCCTTGGAGAAAACAGCATCCGTATAAAATGGAATGTGCTGAGTCAAAAGAACAGTACGACGAATTTATCGAACTTCTTACCAAGGCTCATGAAGAAGTTAACCACGCGATGTCCGAAGATCCAGTAAAAAAAGTATTTGAATCTTTGGTGGTGCAAATGACCGACCCGAATCCTACAAAGCGCGGGAATGCCTGTGAGTCTCAAAAAATTGTAGCCGCCCTTTTAAAAAAGCTCTCGTAACCCCCCTATACTCCATCCTGTAACTTTTACAACGCTTTATTACGAACAGTCCGATGTCAAATTTAAATTTTTTTGTTCACAATTTTATTGCCAAAATCTCCAAGAGAAATTTATAGAAAAGTTTAATTAAAGCTTTCTACGGAGGTTTCTATGCGCTCACGCTTATATTTCAGAAAATTGGTTTTATGCCTACTCTTTAACACTTTTTATTTTAATTTATATGCGGTCGAAAGCGCGGATTCCATGCATATGCGAGCCAAGCCTCTCAACAAAAGCGACCACATTTCAGAATTACAGACTCTCTGCGATCATAACAACTGGTCGGATCTAAATAGTGCTATTATGGCACACCTAAAGAAAAAAACTCTCTCCTCTAGAGACATATATGAACTGGCGAATGCTAACCCTGGTACTATCTACAGCCGTGCTATGTCAGGAACAAAAAAAATCCTTTCCATGAATGAAAAGACTGGTCTCGATTTTAAAACCCTGCTTCCAATTGCACTTTACGCTGAGGAAATCATGGCCAACAGCAACAGCCAGGACTTATTTGTGAACGCCAAACGATTTAAACGTGAGCTTCAATTTGATCCCAATAGCCACTCATTTTTTATCCATTTAGGGACACATGGGGTAAAACCCCTCGGAGAAGGGCGCAAAAAGCTTGTCACAAGAACTGTCAAATATGACACTCACAGGCCTGAAATGATGGCTCGCGGAACGACCACCTGTAATATGAAGAAAGAGATGGTGGCAATGAGGGCTCTCAAGGGTCTACCGGGTCTGCTCGATGCCGAAGCACTCATGCTCCACAGAGGTTCAAACTCAAAAAAACAAACATACACATTCATTACAAAGATCTTTAACTCGGGCTCTCTTCAAGACGTCTTTGATAATAAGTCTCTAAAACTCACCCTAAAAGAGAAGGTTCAGGTGGCAACAGATATTATTACAGGGCTTGCATCAATGCATTCCCATGGATTTGTCCACAGAGACCTTGGCGCTCGTAATTACTTCGCCCAGATCAACGGAAAAGGCAAAGGAAGAAAAATTCGTGCAGTCGTAGCTGATATGGGAAGAACGGTACCTGCGTCTACATGTAAGGGAGATCCTGTTCAAGGAAACACCAGTTATCTCTCACCAGAAGGATTTTACCGGGATAAGATGAAAGGAAGTGACTATTATAGCAGCGACCTGTTCGCTGTTGGATGCGTGATGTGGCAGCTATTCCACGGTGAACAACCGGCCTGGAGAAGGATAAAGTCATACAAAGAAGAACCTATGTCATTACACAATAGATACAAACAGCATGTTGGGTTACTTGAAAGAGCTCGCTCAATGGTAAGCAGACACTACTCTAACAAAGACGTCAAGGGGCGTTTTTCGAATCTTATCCTTAAAATGACCCACCCAAATCCAGCAAAGAGAGGAACGGCTGTCCAACTTCAAAAAGAGTTTGAAGCCCTTCTCCGAGATGTTTAAGATTTAAAAGAATATCGGTGGGCTGAAATCTCAGCCCACCGGATGTATTTTGTTAGGTGAAAATCTGTTTCAAACCCAAGTTACGCCCTATCCCTTTTAAGGGCTGTGCGAGACGAATAAGGCACAAGTGTTGCGACGAAGACAAGGTTTTTACCTTGCCGAGGAGAAACGCGAAGTAAATTATTTGTCGCAGCCAACCCTTAAAAGGGGTAGGGCGTAACTTTGGTTTTAATACGAACCAAGGACAATTTTTTATTCGAGTCCCAAGCGGAGTTTAAGTTCACGGAGATACCCACTGAGATGCTGAAACGCCACCTCTACTGTTGGCCGTGCATTAACATCTGTATTCAATAAATCGGATATCAGCAGACTCAGCTCGTCACCCTCAATCATCAAATGTCGACGAATCATTTCAATATTTCGGATGAGTTCATCTATCTTGGTTTTAGCTGTCTTCTTGTCCTTGACCTGAGTAAGAATATTAAACTCAAGCTGTTGAATACGTGGAGATGGATTCACGACTGACAAAAGCATGATGCCCAATGACCAAGCATCAGACGAAGACCTCCACTCCATCATTCCAGGATCTATTGAAGCAGCATCATCACCAAAATAAAAATCATATATCAATTCCGGTGCGATAGACCCAGGACTTCCCCGCAACTTATCCTTCTCGCCCTCTTTTCTCATATACCCAAAATCGACAACCCTCGTCTCTTTTCCTTTTGAAAGAACATTTTCTGGTTTTAGATCACCATGAACACGACCTGTGGCATGCATATGACGAACACAATCAAAGGCGTCGAGAAGATGTGAGAGAATATCAACGAATTCTTCTTCATACGGTTGTTCTGCTTCGATCTTGTCTTGCATATGGTTTACTTTTGTGAAAAGACTCTCACCACAGCGCTCTTGAAAAGAGCGCTTTTTTACACTCCGGTCTTTTGCCTCGTATGAAATTGTGTATGAATGCGGTAGATGAGGAATCCCTTCCCTTTCCATTTCCTGTATCTTCTCTATTTCAGCATCAATTTCAGCTCTAGTGACAGCAATCTCCCCTGGAGAACTGGCTATCTCCCGACCTGTTGGCCCTTGCTTTGTCTTTTGAGGAGAAAGTTTAACGAGCTCATGCAAACGGCTCCCGGTCAAGCCAACCACTCTTTTGATGAGTTTGCTTTCTCCGCTATCAACAAATTGCTTTGTGGAGGCAAGAACTTCAACCTCACCTGAATTGGGATTGCGCCCGATATAAAGGGGAAGAAAATTTCTCTCTTTCACCCAGGGCGTCTGAGCAGGCTGTGTTCCTTGCGTTACGTCAAAATGACCGGTAGCTATCCACCTGTCTCTAACCATTGCGAGCCTTTCTTCAAAGGCGACAGCTGCACTTTTGTGCGGCACTCCCGAATCAATAGCAGTGGCAAAAAGACCTGAGATTCTATTAAAATCGCTTTCTGCCACTTCAAGAGCTCTATTCAGGCTCTCCTTATCTACAAGGATATCTCCTGTAGCGGTTGCAATGATATGATGAGCACTTTCTTCAACTCGGGCAGATGCTTTTTCTTGCCCGGTTGCTTTCCCACGTTCAAGACAAAGCTCTGTAAGCTCAAGAGATCTTGTGCGCTGAGTTGAATCAGTGATTGTGATTGACCCCTTGTCCTTCGCGCCTATTCCTGAAATTGTCACCACAAAATTTTCAACTTTAAATGAAATCTGTTCCATCTTGTTTCCTAAATAAAGCCTAAAATCAACGAAATACAGCCGTCCACAATTAATTACAATCGCAACAAAAAAACCATAATTTCAAAAAATTTAATATAACGACAATTTTCGTCTGTGGCAGAAAACCGGATGAATATTATTGAAAAAACACTCTATCTTATTTACAGAATGACCATTGCATCCCCATAAGAGAAAAAGCGAAATCGCTTTTCAATGGCCTTTGCATAGGCCTCTTTCATAAGATCATAACCCATGAAAGCACTCACCAGAACCAAAAGGGAGGATCCAGGAGTGTGAAAATTTGTGAAAAGAGTATCCACAAATGTAAACTCATACCCAGGGGTAATATAAAGATTCGTCCGACCAGATTGCGGCTCAATTCGTCTATTTTTCTGAACGATAGATTCAAGGACGCGACATGATGTGGTCCCTACAGCCACTTTTCTCCTTGAAGGAGAAACCTGATTGAGCGCACACGCAGCTTTGTCATCTACCTCGAATTGTTCGGTATGCATCTGATGGTCGCGGATATCGTCGGTTCGAATAGGGACAAAGGTACCAGTGCCCACGTGAAGGGTGACTTGATGACGCTCTATACCCTTTCTATCAAGTGATGAAAGGAGCCTATCTGTAAAGTGAAGACCTGCTGTTGGGGCTGCTACTGAACCAAAATGCTCAGCATAAACAGTCTGATACCTTTTTGAATCTACCTCCTTATCTACAGCTCGCCGAATGTAGGGCGGCAATGGAATCGTTCCAATTTTTTGCAGAAGAGAGGGTGTTATCTCCTGCGAAAATCGAAGCAACCGTTCACCGCGCTCTCTGGCTTTAATAACGACGGCCTCAATACCTTCCGCAAAGGAAATGCTCCTCCCTTCTGAAAAAAGCTTTGATGGCTTTGTAAGTGCCCACCAAGAATATGGAGACTCCGACTCAGTAAGGAGACATTCAACCCCCCTTCCGCTCTCGAGATGGCCTTTTAGCATAGCGTGGAGAACTTTAGTATTGTTGAAAACAAGGGCATCACCGGGAGATAGGATATCAGGAAGGTCAGAAACTCTTCCCTCCCGGACTGTACCACACTTGCGCTCAACAACCAATAACCTCGCCTGATCTCTCGGTTCAATTGGATGCTGAGCAATAAGCTCTTTAGGAAGGTAGTATGTATATGACTCTAAAGAGAAGGGAGCTATCGGCATCAGACACTCTCCCCCCTCTAGAATTCTTATGCCCCCTGCGGCGAGATGAGCTGGAACTCAGCCTTGGGATAGAAATGTTGGATAATATGACGCGCACTCCTTCCATCTTGAGCAAAAAGAAGAACCTGATCAAACGGCATTGTCTCGAGCATATCAGCCTGTGCCTGCTTTGTTGGTCCCTCCGACTCTTCATCAGGAGTCATAACTACACGTTTTGATCCCAGCAAGGCCTGCACAAATGGCTCATCAAGTCGAAGAGCCGAACGCCCCTTATAGCCACACACCTCACCATGAAGATCCCAAAACTTATTAGCAGGGAAAATCATTCTCTCATATGCTTTAGAGCGAATAAGCACAGCATATGATGCCAGTGCCTCTCTTTGATCTCCTTCTTGAGGAAGAAAAATCCCGCTTAGCATGCAGGTGGTAAACTCTTCCAACGAAACCCAGTTCACAGCCGCAAGTTTATCACGTATTTGGTAAAAAGCAACAACACCACCATACGTCGTGCCATTCACTGTGACTCCATTGCTGGCGGGTTCATCAGGCACAATAAGAATCTGATAGGTACCGGGAAACTCCTGACCCCACCTCACACCATCGGTTGTCGGATACATGTAGTATGACGATCCAACAAAAGCGGAATCAAGCTTGGTACCAGTAAGGGGATCGTAGATGTTGTGAGCCCCTTGGACTTCTACGTGTATAGCCTCTCTATCTTTGGTCAATAAAACCTTAAGTGTCGGCTTTTCAGGCATGTAACGGATTTTCATAAGCTTTTCATGAGCTACCCCAAGATCCGATGCTTGAAGAAAAAAGACTCCACAAATCATTGAGAGAAACAGACAAACACATATCTTCTTCATAAAAGCCACCTCAAAACTAGTTTCTTGCCCCTGACCTTAACAGACGATGTACATGGTCAATTCCCAATCTCGTAGCCTCTCTTCCCTTAGGGGTTTTCTTTATAAAACCACAACTAATCAAAAAGGGCTCATGTACATCCTGCACGGTATCTAACTCTTCCGATACCGCCATTGAAAGTGTCTGCAATCCAACGGGACCACCATTAAATTGTTCAACTATTGCACGCAGTATACGAAAATCCATCTCATCTAGTCCACACTCATCTATTCGAAGCATGTCCAATGCACGACAAACCCCTTCCAAAGAGGGAGGACCGCTTTCTTTTATCGTTACAAAATCTCGAACCCACAGAAGCAGTCGATTGGCAATTCGTGGCGTCCCACGACTTCGTTTGGCAATTTCGAGAAGCCCATCATAGTCGAGATTGATATCGAGTAACGAAGCCGAACGAGCTAAAATTTTCGTTAATGCTCCCTCATTATAAAAATCCAGTCTTCCAGAAAAGAAAAAGCGAGAACGAAATGGAGATGAGAGAAGTCCGGGGCGGGTCGTTGCCCCAACGAGGGTAAAGCGAGATATTGGTATCCTTGTACTTTTAGGGATATCGAGGACAAAATCCTCCATCGCAGAGTAAAGATACTCCTCAACCATCTTGTTCATTCGGTGTATCTCATCGATAAAGAGAATCTCTCCCTCTTTTAATTTAGACAACTCAATAGCCAGGTCTGCAGGACGTTCAATTGCAGGACCAGAAGAGACCACAATTTTTGTCCCCATGGCCTCTGAAAGAATATAGGAGAGTGTTGTTTTTCCTAATCCAGGAGGACCAGAAAAAAGACAATGACCAAGGGGATCACCCCGAAGTTGTGCTGCTTTTATAAGGACGTCTACCTGCTCAGCAATTTTCTCCTGACCAATAAAATCATCCAACCGAGTAGGACGAAGAGAATGATCGAACGACTCATCAGGCTTAGCATAGAGCGACTCAATAAACCGTTCGGACATCGGATAACCCTCAATTCAGTATTGGGCACAAGATACTGTAGAAAGTCAGTAAAAGGCAAAGAATTCAGACGTATCGTTGAAAAAATTGAACACTCATCTTCGGAAAGAGCGCAAGAGAGAGAAAAGATCATCCGCCCTCACAATTCGGGCGGAAAGAAATAAGCAAATAGCAAACACCACCATCGGATAGAGAAGATGGGCAAGTTGATTGAGAAAAAATATTGGAATATGAGAGGGAGCCCACCAGTTAAAAAGAGGTGGAGAGAGCGATAGAAAGGAGAGGATCTGCCACACACAAAAGGTCGTAATCAATAAAGCTAGAGAGATTCTAAAAATTTGCCAATACCCACTTCGAGTTATGAGTGGGCCAAATGAAGAAGAGAGATTTCTATACAAGTACAAGGCATTTATCCATGCCGAGATACTTGTAGCTATGGTCACGCTGACGGCTCCCCAGCCCAGTCCGAAAACCATAATTGCATTGAGAACAATATTCAAAACAAGGGATAGAAGAGCCCCCTGAATGGGAATAGTATATTTTTTTTGTGCATAAAATGCCGGTGCCAAAATGGTGATAAGCCCCATGGGAACAAGCGCCAAGGCATACCCGTGAAGACATGCTGTAGTTGCCAAAACGGAATCCGCCCGAAAGCTACCATGACCATAGACACAGTTAATCATAGCAAATCCTAAGACAAAAAAGAGAGCCATGCAGGGAAGCAGCAAGGCGATAACTTGACGTATGGCAAATTCAACAAAAGAGAGGAATTTTTTAGTCTCTTGGGCCTGAACAGCGCGAGTAAGTGGAGGAAGTAGGGCACTTGAAAGGGCAATACCAAAAAGGCTCAACGGTAACAGCTGAAACCGAATGGCAAACCAGAGAAGCGCGGGGCCCTGACTCTCAGCAGCTCTGGCAAAAAGCGTGTCGACAGCACTATTGATCTGCGAAGCGCCAATTCCAATAAGGCCAAATGAAAGCGGCTTCCAAAGCCGCCAGATATCTTTAGAAAAGAGAGAAAAACCTCTCAGCAATCCCCTACCAAGCACACGAGAGCACTGTTTGAATACAGGAACACATGTGGCTGCGTATTGCATTGCACAGGCAAGAACAATCCCCAAAGAGAGTAGCGGCATGGCCTCTACCGCCGATGCCGATCGTAGAATAAGAGCTGAGAAAATCAGAACAATATTAAAGAAAACAGGAGCAACGGCAGAGACAAAATATTGCTTTTGTGACTGTAAAAAAGAACTATTGAGACCAAAAAGACAGGTTGGTAGCAAACTTGGAATCATAATGATAGAAAGTGCCACAATCTCCTTTGCGCCCTGACTGCAAAAGGAGAGGGAGAACCACAATCCTCCCATGCAAAGCATACATATGACAGAAACAAGCCCCGTCCAAAGCAATGAGAGATCCCGGAAAAACCGACATCCGTTGACAGCACTCTTTGCTTTAATTTCCTCGAATATTGGGATAAAGGCCGACTGCAACGCCCCCTCACCAAGCAAGCGACGAAAAAGTTGCGAAAATCGATACCCAACAAAAAAAGCAGCCAATGCCTCATGAGTACCAAACGAATAGGCCAGAGCAATGTCTCGAAACATCCCCGAGACTCTGCTTAACATTGTTCCAGAGAAAAAAAGAGCGGTTGAACGCCGAATAGTCGAGACAGAGTCTTGAGAAGAAGTAGCCTCTGTCACGTATAATACTCCATGGTAAATCAGAATGTTATTGGAAGTTTACCAGCCTCTAAACCCAAACCGCAAGAAAGCATACAAGAAAAGCATATGTATCCTCCAATAGAACAGGCCAAATGTGTTGAGCAGCAAGCAATCATGCTTTCCCTTGCCAATGTGTTCGATCATCACAAAATACCATCCGATATATTTGCTCGATTGCATGATTTCATCCTTTTCCAGGGCGAAAACCCAACCCCTAGAGCTCTAGCACATACCATTCAATCCCTTCGCCCTCTCTTAGAGAGTGACTGCCAGCTTGTCGAAGACCTTGTGTTAGCCGTCTTTGCCGGAACTCACCTTTTCGATCCCCTACACAACGCAACGCTTTGGCTTCCCCAACCAAAGTCTGTGGCAGATCTGTTTGGAGCGACAAGAAAAGAGGCTCTGCAAAAATATCCCCATCTCTCCAATCGCTCTCCCCTTTATTATGCACGCACACCTCTCTTTACATGGAGCGCTTTTACCAGCATGCGTCCTGCCACGATGCTCCTTGGCTCTTTTTTTCCCTATGACCCCAAAGCGGTCGCTTGCAATAGCTCAGGACTGCTCTTTCAAGAATCAGACGGCTTAGATTGGAGCGTGGGTCCCACTCCCACTCTAGGAGACAAATTGGCGCCAGAAACCTGTGCACTCCTCCGAGCCCTCAAAAGGAAAAAGTCCGAACTCTTCCCCTATACCAAATGGGTCTACATCAACCTTCAAAATACTCGCTCTCCTTCAGAACGTAGACGATCAAAAGCCCTTCTGGACGCTTCTTTGAACCATCCTGATGAGTTTCGTCTTGCATCCATCTCTGTTGATGCCCCGTTCTACCGAGATATGGTTAAAAATTTGCAAACTCTCGACGACCATAGAGCCTGTCTCGAAAAGGAAATTCACACAGCTATCGACCATCCATCTCGTCCTTCATGGTATGCTTTTGCCCTTTTGCCCGAAGAACGCAAAGAGTGGACCAGGATCGTTGATGTCGTGATCGAGAGCGCATATGAACTTGGCTCAGGACATTCCCCTGTTGTCTTCCATGAACTGGTCGTTCTGGGTCTTGCAAGGGCCTGGCAAAGATTTTGTACAAAAAACTCTTCTGGAAAAGTGCTCTCTACTATCGCCTGCAAAGAGTGTATCGACAGGGGGGGAAGCGTTAACAGTGCCTTTAGATGGGCTCTTCACCCCACATTGTCTGAGCAGCAGCGCACCCAACAAGTCAAAGCCATTTTATGGGGACGCCCCCTTCTCTCTAGATACCGCCTTATCCTCCCCTCTCGAACAAGAGGATTTGAAGCCCTGGTGGACATCTTTCCACCAGACGTAGTACGATCCTTCCTCGCCTTTGTTTGGAGAAAAACATGATAACCGTCAGAAAATCCATTACCCTTTCTTTTCTTTTTTTGTGCTGCAGCTTGCCCTTTTTCGCGAAAGAGCCTGACTTTGAAACACGCTACATTCAAAATGGCGATACCAAACTCTTCTGTAGAACTATCGGCAGTGGCCCTCCCCTCATCATCATCCATGGTGGCCCGGGAGGCTCTCAGAACTATCTTCTTCCTCATATGGCAACTCTTGCTAAAACTAATTTCGTCATTTTCTACGACCAACGAGGATGCGGTAACTCTTCGGGGCCAATAAACGACGAAACGATAAACATCGACCACTTTGTTGAAGATATTGAAGCTATTCGAAAGGGGTTCCTCCTGGAAAAAATCAGCGTACTTGGCCACTCGTGGGGTGGCCATTTGGCTCTGCTTTATGCTCTTTCACATCAAGAACATCTCGATAAGCTCATTCTTTTAAACCCTATGCCAGCGTCTTCTGAAGATTTCTCTTTGTTCGCAGACGAGTGGACCCAAAGACTTTCCGCCCACATGGATGAATTAAACAGTATTAAGAATTCAACGGCATTTCTTGAGGGAGACCCAAAGAGTTGCGAACAGTATTTTCTTACTATCTTCCGTCGCTACTGTTTCGATCCCAAAATGGCTGACAGGCTCAACTTCATGCTCTCTCGGTCAGCCAACCTTCGAGGAATCAAAATAAGTGAGATTTTCGAAAGAAAGTACATCTCAGAACCGTTTGATCTCCTACCTAGGCTCGAACAGATTTTATCTGAAACACTGATCATCCATGGTGACGCAGACCCTATTCCCCTCAGGACTGTAGAACGTATTCACAAGAGCATGAAAAACTCCTCTTTGGTGGTGATCAAACAGTGCGGTCATTTCCCCTATGTTGAAAAGCCAACTGAGTTTTTTGACGTAACGTATACTTTTCTCTTGAAATAATGGTGATATTTAGCGAATATTTAATGAAATCTTAAAACTATTGGCATATATTTGGTGTGATTGGAAAAGAAACATTCTTTCCAATAGGCAAAATATGGCCCATGGCTGTATTCTAACAGCTTCACCCTCAACACGAGAGGACGTTATGAGCTTTCCAAACCTTTTCAAGCCAATAGAAAACGCATTTCACACGGTTACTGACTATTTTCGTAAGAAACCAACAACTACAGATGAAAAAGAGATTGAAAAACCAATTCAAGCTGAAGTGCCCCCACCCGTACCAGAACAAACAACACCAAATGATGTACCCGCAGATAGCACCGCCTCCACACCGGTTGTAGTGCCAAAAAGCATAGTGGTAGGAGAGCACCTCGACGGAGAGGCCAGAATACTAGCAGCCGAGCAGGTAGTTTATTTGGATGAAAAAGCGGCCGATCTACATGTTCAGACAGCGAGCGAGGTTAAAAAATCAGATGCTCTTACAGAACTCAACACACTCATTATGAAGCTTTCATCCGAGAGCAAGGACGGTTCTGTTGATTGCGCATCGAAAGAGATCACTGAACTTGTCGAAAACTTGCGCGTTCAAGGAATTCAAGTTCCACTTCCACTTTCTGGGGTTATTAAGAAAGCGGATATCACGCAGAAAGTTGGTCAGATTAACAATATTTGCCAAAAACATCACGATGAGGGACAAAGAAAAGCCCAAGAGTTCCAACAATGTACTCTTGAAAGAAACACCCTCTTCCAGTTTGTCAATTCGGTATTTCAGGCAATTCATCAAGCAATTACGAAGATCATTTCACATTTTGCGATGCGCTAAATAACAGGAATATACCATGGCTGACATTACTGCTGTATCCCGATCAGCCTGTATTAGAAATGCTGGAGATGAGACCTTATCAAAAAATCCACTCATTGAAAAGATCTCGCAATATATTCCAGAACATCCCGAAATCGATATGGATAAACTTTTGTTCGACATTTTCAAAATGCTCAAAGAAAGTGAAGAAGAAGCTGGCAAACTAGCTGAAAAAGTCGCTTTTCGTGAAAGAGCCATTCGTGATGATCTCACAGCTCAGATTCAGAACCATAAGGGCTCTATAAGAGAGGGAGAAAAAGCCAAAGACTTTTTCAAAAAACTCTCTAACCTTGCCTTTCCGCTAGCTCTTGTTGGGGAAGGCATTGCCACTATGGTAATACAAGGTGGTCCTTCACCGACTTCTGTTGCGTGCGTTGCCGCCGGTGGAGTTCTTGCCCTCGATGTACTTCTCGATGATTCAATGAAAATGAGCGTCGCCTCTAACTTAAGTCGGGTAACGGGCGAAGATAAGAACGCCTGGATGGAGAGGATTTCGGCTTTTGTAGGAATAGCCACTTTTGGGCTTTCTGCGGTTACAACTGGAAGCCAAGCCATAACTTTGGTCAGTAGAGTTTCCCAACTGGCCCTTACATGTGGCCAGACTGGTGCTGAACTCTATCTTAACAAACAAAAAGCGACAATGACCGAACAGGAAACAGAGTGGGAAATCTCTGGTAAAAGAGTACAAAAATGGCTTGGACACTTGCAAAACCACCTCTCCTCATCAACGCATTTATTTGACCTTCTCAAAGGATGGAGCGATTCCTCACAACAAACGCTCGCGAAAATATTTGCATAATTGGTAGAGTTTAAAGAGATACGATTGGAGGAAAAAGAATGAGCACATCAAATGTTATAGAGACGCAACCAAGCGAACTTGCTGCTCCTATGAGTCATGAGCAGCGTGTTATGCTTGTTATGCGGCTTATCTATTCTTCTCTTCGGGAACAAGGCAACATTTATTGCCAGATTCAGCTAGCTGCTGAAGAGGAGCAGATCAGAAATTCTAAAGCTCAGGCGAGTTCCTACCGAAGTTTTGTTACTACAGCCCTGCTCGTTTCATCTGTTGTCGCATCTGGCGCTCTTGTTGCAGCTTCTGCCTACCCGTACATGAAAAATTCAGATCCATGTGCAGGAGCTATGAGGATGAAACGTCTTCCTAAGATCTTCGATATGCTTGACAAGGGATCACTTGATGAACGGTTTTTCAAAGAAGTGCTTCCTAAAGGCCTTGAGACCGTTAAAGGGGGAGTAGATACTGGACATCAAATTAAAAGAAATTTCGATGATGCTGGCCGTGTAGGATTTGATACCGATGGGAAGATCGCAGCAGGTCGTAGCGGCGATGCCCTCTCAAAGATGCGTGGCAAAGAGACAGAGGTTGCTGAAACACTCCGCGCTATGCGCGAAGCCGCACAAGGCCAGGAGAGCGCAAAGCAGTCACTTACCAGATAGATATCACAGAATAGTTTGTAAATACGCTTCGGTTGGTCCCCAATCAAAGCGTATTTTTGTTTTTCCTTCGAGCATAAACTTTTCCGGCATCACCTCTCCAAACCACCAACCAATTGTGATAATACGAGTACCCGATTTCAATCGACAGGTGGTTTTTCCTACCTCACGAAGCTGATCATCACTCTCAACAGGAAGATAAAGGTAAAAAAGATCGACGTCTGAAAAAGCAAGCTCTTCCCAATTTGCCTGTACAAACTCTACATTTTTCACGCCCAACCAGCGCTTCACCCTCTTCGCTCTTTCCACCATGGGACCATACTGCTCCACAGCATATACCTTCGCCTGACCCCGAACCATAGCAAGCCACATTGCAAGCCTGCTCCTGCCAGAACCGAGCTCTGCGAATGTAAGATCCCTGGAAATGCGAAAGCGGTGAAGCAAAGTGTCGAAAAGATAAAAATCTGTCTCTCCATAGGGCCCAAGTGGATTATCAGGATTTTTTTCATCGTGCCGACGAATCATTCGAAAGGGACTTTGCCAAAAGTATTGAAAGAGACAAAGCATATCAGCACAAAAGAATTTTGGATTCCATAGGTAGTAGTAGATGCAATTTCGAATGAACTGACGAATATGGTACAAGCGCACTTTACACGCCGTCACAAATGTAGCTATAATATTCACACCTTTCACCTTTTCTGATACAATGCATGTTCACATTTCGAAGTCTTTATACTAAAAAATTAAATTGAAGAAAAGCTATGACCCTTCCAGTAGACACAACACCCCCCTATATCCCCCCCGTGATTTCAACTGATTGTGAAGAACGAGATGGTTGTATTTCTTGGCTATGTAAAAAGATCGCCTCTTTAAACCCCTTTAGACAGTCCACACCTCTTGATTCAGAGTGCGATCGTTTTATCCCAGTGATACCATATCTACCACTCTCTTCTTTTAGCGCCCTCGCAAGAACCTGTCGAACGTTCCACTCTTTCGCCACACAAGAGTTGGTTCGGCGATTCATAAACATGCAGCGAGACAAAAAACTTGACCAGCTTCTTCCCTATTTTGGCCTTCGTCTACCACTCACGCTCAGCAAAGATCTAAAACGCATGGCCGAAATATACCCAGAGCTACACTCATGCATCTCAACAATTCTTACCATTCGAAATCCTTATAATACAACAGCATCTACTGCTATCGAATCTCCCAAAGCAATGCGGTCTATTCTACAATATGAATACAATCACTCTCTTTGCCAGATTTCTCTCCAATCAATGAGAAGAACTTACAATATAACTCTGATTTCACAGATTCAACTCGAACAGTTTCGCACCATATCAAATGAAAGTCTGACACTTTCTGAGCGAGCAAAAGCAGCTCGTTGCTGGGTAACATCTGTAACCACAAGCCTAACGCAGATCGATTGCCGGGCCTTCGATCTTACTTGTCTTCCGGGGGAATTCTTCTTTTGTAAACTTGAATCCATCGATTTGCCAGCTAATCACCTACTTTGCCTACCAGATCTATTTGCTCATGTAAGGCAAAGCCTGCGACACGTGGATGTCTCCGATAACCCAATGACAACCCTACCAAGTTCTATATCTGAACTGCGCCATCTCTCATCTTTTCTTTACGTTAAAAACCCAATGAGACAACTTCCACCAGAAAGCAAAGCGAAACTGGGCAACTTGGATCAAACTTTTCCAAGACTTGTTGCAAAAGCCTATGCCTCTGATTGAGAGCTATCTCCCCACAACGGCTTAAGTGAAGGGGTAAAGAGACACGAATTCGACGAAGCCGGAGTTCTTACCTTGGCAAGAGGAAAGATGAAGTAGATTTCAACCAGCCTCTGTGGAAGATAGGTCCCAATCGGGGGCTGCAGTACCGTCTAAAACGGATTTTCCTCTTCGATGAAGATATATTCGCAGTCGAGCCGTTCTGCCAAATGTTTGCTAAGAAGTTGGATCCCTGCCTTTTCTGTGGCGTAGTGGCCAAAAGCCATGAAGTGAATACCCTCTTCTCTGGCCAAATGCCAACAGTACTCATCTACAGAACCGGTTATAAAGCAATCCACTTTAGAGTCGATAGCCTCTTTCAAAAACTTATGTCCAGCACCAGGGACGAAGGCACAACTTCGTACCTCACGAGAAGGAATATTTGTGACATACACACCCTCTCTTCCCCAAAATTGCTGCATGAGCTCAAAAAGTTCCTGTCCAGGAATTGGCTCCGCAAGATGTCCCCGTACCCCAATTGGGCGATTGCCACACACCCCGAAAGGCTGTAATGCTGTCCACCCAAGTTCTTTAGCCATAGGCCACGCATTCCCAAACTCACGATGGGCATCCAAAGGCAGATGATACGCCAAAAGATGCATGCCAGATTGAATGAGTTGCCCTACCCTTTTTCGAAGAGAACGGCGAATTCCACAAAATTCACGTTTCAAGAAAAGGCCATGATGAGCTAAGAGTAGATCAGCATTTTGTCGCCACGCCTCTTCTATAGCAAATAGACTCGGTGTGACAACCGATGCGATACGGTGGATTGGACGATTCCCCTCGAGCTGCAAACCATTGATGATCACATCATCAAATGAACACGTTTCCAGTAACTGGGAAAGATACTGCTCGATAGAATAAATATCAGAAGACATATCACCTACCCCGCTTTGTGAGAAAAAGTATAGGTGCAAAGAGATTTCTGGGAAAGAAAATATGTATTGGAATTCGATAAAAAATGAACTCGGACGGTTTTGTGCAGAACAAGTCCCCAATAATTCAACCATCGGACTTGGCAGCGGAACCACTTCAGAGGCCTTTATAAGGGCACTAGGAGAGCGCAATTTAAAAGAAACGCTTTGTATCTCCTGCATTGCCTCTTCAAATAATTCTGAGCGAATTGCCCGTGAATTTAACCTTCCAATTATCGACCAAGCTCAATGGAAAGGAGCTATATCGATTATGTTTGATGGTGCTGACGCCATTGATACTGATGGAAATGCTATTAAGGGCGCAGGAGGAGCTTTAGTTCGAGAAAAAATTCTCATACACTCTGCCCAAAAAGTTGTGATAATGGTCGATGAAAGAAAATGGTGCCTGCCGTGGAAATCTTCTCTTCTTCCTGTCGCAATTGTTCCCTTTGGAGCACAGGCTACTATGAAAGCGCTCTCCTTTCTCAAGTGCAAAGGGACCCTTCGAATGAAAAACGCCTCCCCTTTTCTGACTGATGATGGACTTTGGATTATTGACCTCTCTTTAGAAGAGATCAGCTCCTCACCAGAAGAGCTTGACGTAATGCTTAAAGCGGTTCCAGGTGTCGTCGAAACAGGAATTTTCCTAGGAATCGCCTCTTCAATTGTCATCGGATATCAAAACGGGAAAATTGAGCAACGCATCAAATAGGAAATATTGAGCACTCTTTAGTAACCAGTACTACCGCTTAAAACCCAAGTTGCCCCCTACATCCTTGCTGCGGCTCAAATAGATGGTTGAGATGACTTAACCGGCAATACAGCCAATTAATGTTTCACTTGTCACGTTCGATTGTGTTCAAACTCAAGCGTGATGTAGGGCGTAACTTGGGTTTAAATCCAAGCGATATCTAAGAAACAACCGGGGTATAAATCATTTTGACGTAGAGGAGCAAATTATGCTATGGAGGGGTTCTAACAGACACTCCTTCAAAGGGTTCGTTATGTCACAAGATTTTATCCAGCTTAACTTCGACAGAATTGTGCAGACACGTGCATACACCGCCATTGTCTTAAAAAGTAAAGAAAAGCGGTTTGCCATATTTGCCGAGCCTCAAGTTGGTAGATTTTTACAACTTCACTTAAGTGGGGAGGAGAGGGCCCGCCCGCAGACACCAGACCTACTTTCTTCCATCTTCTCCTGCCTTGATATCGAAGTTAAACAGCTCCTCATTAATGATCTCCAAGACACCACCTTTTTGGCCCGTCTTTTTCTCGAGATGACCAAGGACGGATTGCGTCATATTGTTGAAATTGATGCAAGACCTTCGGATTGCATCATACTTGCATTCATGCACAGTGCCCCCGTTTTTTGCACAAAACAGGTTGTGGAGCAGGCCATCCCTTTTGTCGAATAAGTTTAAAGGAACACCATGAAACTCAAATCTTTTGCATCTTTCTTCTTTTTGGGCATAATGTTGCCCATTCTTTGTGACCAAGCTTATCTTTGTGCTTGGGATCCCATAACAGTACAAAAAACCACGGATGCAAACATGAACATGAAACGCTCAGAGCAAAAGGAAGAAGATACCTGGAATCTCTCGCCTCTATACCCAAGTTATGAAAAATGGAAGGAGGACCTTCAGGAGGAAAGTTCCCTTGATTACGCAACACTCATGAAACCCTATCGAATAACACCAAAATTCACCCCTCCCCAATTAAAAGAGCTTTTCGAGCTCAACTTCTCTTTATCCCGTCGTCTTCAAAACCTCTATACATGGGCCCATCTTCGTCATGATCAAGACATTGCCGATGATGAGAACAAACAAGCTATGCAATCTATCATGGCAAGACACCATCACTTTTCAGAGCAGACAGCCTGGATAGAACCCAAAATCCTCGAGCATGAGCCTGAAGACCTCGCAACCCTCACAAATGCCGAAGAACTGGCTCCCTATAAAACCCTCCTCGATCGCCTCGTACGTCTGAAAGCTCACACCCTGCCTGCCGAACAAGAATCGCTAATGGCAATGTCAGGAAGAGCCTTGGGAGCACCCCATAGCGCCTTTTCAAGCCTCAACGATGCTGACTTTACATTTCCTGATGTAGCAGACAAAGAGGGAGAGTTTCATCCCCTCACCCACGGCAGCTACAGCGTATTGCTGCGAAGTACAGATCGAGTCCTTCGACAAAATGCATTCGAAGCCATACACAACAAATACCAAAAATATGAGAACACTTTTGCAGAGCTTCTCGGTGGTGAAATTCACGCCCACCATTTTGAAGCAAAGGCACGAAAATACTCCTCATGTTTGGAAATGGCGCTGTGGCCAAAGAATATCCCTACATCAGTGTATCACGCACTTATCGATTCCGTTCATCGTAAGGCCGGGGTTCTCCACCGCTATATGAAGCTTAAAAAACAACTCCTCGGTGTTGAATCTCTCAAACCCTGGGATCTCTACGCCCCACTTGTTCCTGAAAAAACCAGTGAGTATTCCTTTGACGAAGCTGTTGAACTCATACAATCTGCCTGTCATCCCCTTGGATTATCCTATCTTGATACCCTCAAAAAGGGTCTGACAACAGAGAGATGGTCTGATAAATATGAAAACGAAAATAAGCGCTCTGGCGCCTACTCAAGCGGATGCTATGATTCTCCTCCTTACATGCTTCTCAACTACAAGGGAAAACTCCGAGATGTCTTCACTCTGGCACATGAAGCAGGTCACAGTATGCATTCTCAGCTGAGTAAGACCCAACCGTTCCACTACTCACATTACAATATTTTTGTCGCTGAAGTTGCCTCCACCTTCAACGAAGAGCTTCTCGCCAAAGAGCTACTTAAGAGGGCAGAAGGAGATGTTGCAGCTCAGGCAAGTCTTCTCAACGAGCGACTTGAAGACCTAAGGGCTACGCTCTTTCGCCAAGCTCTTTTTGCTGAATTTGAGCTTTTTATCCACGAGAGAATCGAAAAAGATGAGCCTTTGACCCCAAAAATTTTAAACGAAAAGTACATGGACCTCTATAGGCTCTATTACGGCGATGATTTGATCTTAACTCCTGAGTTTGCTTCGGAATGGGCTCGTATTCCTCACTTCTACTACTACTTTTACGTTTATCAGTACGCAACGGGGATAAGTGCTGCGCAGGCACTTGCAGAGCGCGTTACCACAGGTGGTGAAAAGGAGCGTGAAGAGTATCTCTCTTTCTTGAAAGGAGGCTCTTCTCTTTTTCCAATAGATCTCTTAAAGGGGGCTGGTGTTGATATGACAACGGGCGAGGCAATCGAGAAAGCAATCGACCACTTTGACTCTTTGCTTGATCAGTTCGAGGCTCTCCTCCCTCAACTTAAAACCCAGGTTGCGCCCTAATCGAACGTGACAAGTGAAACATTAAGTGGTGAAGGGTAATACTTGCCTGAAGTAATTAATGTTTCACCCGTTACGTGCAGATCTGTTCTAAGCGTGATCGATCTGGTCTACACTATATACAAAACCAATAGTGGAGTCCTTAGATGAACGATCAAATAATCGCAATTTATTGCGCTTCTGCAGGTCTTCTAAAAGGGGTTCTATTGAAGCTGATGGCTTTTATTATGGCCTTTTCTCTGAAGTTTTTCTTTTGGCCCGCTCTTACTACGGCCTAACTTAATCTGACGTAGCCAACGATTTGCTAAACACCCTTGGCTACATCGCCGTCTAATTCATCTCAACCATCTATTTGAGCCGTAGCAAGGATGTAGGGGGCAACTTGGGTTTAAACAATAAACGTCAGTAACCATTCGCAGGTTTTAGCACTTCTGCCCGGGGAGTGCTAAAGCCATTGCCTAAAATACCCATCTTCCTGTATAAAAAGTCACATCATTTATCGAGGATCACCCCCTTTGTGAAGGTGATGTCCACAAAAAACGAACGAGGTAAGACCACATGGAACAAAAGAAGACGAAACTCCAGCCCCTAGGAAATCGAGTTGTTCTCCGCCGCCTTGAAGCGGAAGAGACCGCAAAAGGGGGTATTATCCTCCCCGATACCGCGAAGAAAAAGCAAGAAACAGCCGAAGTTGTTGCCATTGGTCCTGGAAAAAAAGACAAAGAGGGAAAGCTTGTTCCTCCCTGTGTTCAAAAAGGGCAGACAGTTCTTGTCGACAAATATGCCGGACAAGAGGTTTCTCTTAATGACGAAGAGCTTTTTGTTGTTCGTTCTGATGATATAATCGCAATTATCGAGCAGTAGAGCACCCCAAACATAAGGAAATTGTGACATGGCAGCTAAAGATATCAAGTTCAAGGAAGATGCCCGAAAGAAAATCCTAAAGGGCGTACAGACACTTTCTAAGGCCGTAAAGGTCACTCTTGGCCCGAAGGGCAGAAATGTTATTATCGATAAATCCTATGGCGCTCCTCACGTCACCAAAGATGGTGTCACAGTAGCCAAAGAGATCGAACTCGAAGACAAGTTCGAAAATATGGGCGCCCAGATGGTCAAAGAGGTTGCTAGCAAAACGGCTGACAAGGCCGGCGACGGAACAACGACAGCTACCGTCCTTGCTGAGGCTATCTACAGCGAAGGCCTAAGAAACGTTGCCGCCGGCGCCAATCCTATGGACCTAAAGCGGGGAATGGAGAAAGCTCTCAAGAACGTTGTGGACGAACTCTCAAAACGGGTGAAGAAGATCAAAGATCAAAAAGAGATCGCCCAGGTTGCAACAATCTCCGCAAACAATGATACCGAAATTGGAGAGATCATCGCCCAAGCATTCAATCGAATTGGAAAAGACGGTTCTCTTACCATCGAAGAGGGTCAGGGCTTTACAACAAGTTTGGATGTTGTAGAAGGAATGAATTTTGATAGAGGCTACCTCTCTCCCTATTTCATGACCAGCACAGAAGACCAAGAATGTGTCCTCGAAAATGCACTCATCCTCATCTATGAAAAGAAAATTTCAGGTGTCAAAGAGTTTATTCCTCTTTTACAGGCCGTTGCTGAAACCGGAAAGCCACTCCTCATCATTGCAGAAGAGGTTGAATCCGAAGCGCTGGCAACTCTCGTTGTCAATAAGCTTCGAGGAGGCTTTAAGGTCTGCGCTGTAAAGGCTCCAGGCTTTGGTGATCGCCGCAAAGCGATGCTTCAAGATATTGCAGTTCTCACCGGTGGACAATTTGTCAGCGAAGAGCTAGGACTCAAGCTAGACACTATTGGTGTCGATATGATGGGCCAGGCACGACGTGTGATCATCAAAAAAGATGAGACGACAATTGTCGAAGGTGCTGGTAAAAAGGCTGATATCGAAGCAAGAGCCGCTCAAATAAAAGCTCAAATTGCAGACTCTACTTCCGACTACGATCGCGAAAAACTACAAGAAAGGCTTGCTAAACTTTTAGGAGGGGTTGCTGTCATCAGAGTCGGTGCGGCTACTGAAGTTGAGATGAAAGAGAGGAAAGATCGCGTAGATGACGCTCAACACGCCACTGTTGCTGCCATCGAAGAGGGTATTCTCCCCGGAGGAGGTATTGCCCTTGTGCGCTGTATCCCTGCACTCAACAAGTTGGCAAACTCCCTTGAAGGTGACGAGCAAACAGGCGCCCGAATCATTGCAAAAGCGTTAACGTCACCCATTCGACAGATTGCTGAAAATGCTGGCCTTGAAGGGGCCATCATTTTGCAAGAGGTAGAAGGTCTCAAAGAGAATTTCGGCTACAACGCTCACACAGAAGAGTTTGTCGATATGATCAAAGCAGGCATCCTCGATCCGATGAAGGTCGTCCGTTGCGCCCTTGAAAACGCTGTTTCAATCTCTTCGATGCTTCTCACAACAGAAGCTATTGTTGCCGACTCTCCTCAAGAGGAAAAGGAGTTAGCAGCACATCCAGAAATGGATTATTAAAATAGACGGGGAGAGTTTTATGGACTCTCCTCACTTTCATTCCAAGGACATTCGGTGCGCTGGTTACGTTTTACTCTTCTCTTTATAGGAATTATCCTTTTTTCTTTCTCCTTATATGTCTGGACATGGCGAGTAGAACTTGTGCAGGCAACCGTTGCTCAGGCTTGTTATCCCTACCAGGTTTCTATTGGGTCTATGGAGATTCCCTCTTCAACATCTCTCCAGCTCCATAATTTTGAACTCTCTCGAGACGATCAAAAGATACATATAGATCTCGTGGAATGTCTTTCTCACTCATGGCTCCCATGGCTTTTTATCCCCTCCTCTGCTCCTCTTCGCATTAATTCTATAAATATCTATCCCAAAACAACTCTCATACCGGTATTTGACCAGCCTATCTTTCCTTTTCTTGTTACAATCGATGCAGCAAATATTCATTGGCCCGATGGATCTGTCTCAACACATGAAAACCTTAGTGGGCCTCTACACGAAGCACTTGAAAAAATCCTTGTCAAAGAGCAAAAAAATGAATCAGAAGAGCTCTCTGCCCTTGGCGAAAACTGATCAACAGGGTAACATCTTCTGTACTACAATCTTATTCCGGATTAGCTCAGCGGTAGAGCAGTAGACTGTTAATCTATTGGTCGTAAGTTCGAATCTTACATCCGGAGACCTTTGGCCTTCTTGGAAGCAGGAAGGCCTTTTTAATCACAAAGAGGTAAAGAGAGTGGCTGTATCAACGATATTGATCGTACCCCCCCCATTTGAGGACCTCTCAAAAGTTGATTTTGTAGAAGATGAAGACTATCTTCACTTCAAATTCGTTAATTCTCTTTCTCCTGACGCCGTGCCGTGCGGTACGACCCTACGTGGAGTGATTGATACGGCCTCCCAGCTTTTTAGAACACTCTCTCTAAATCGGGAAGTCACCGCTCCAATGCAAGCGATACAATTTCCCCCCAATCAAGAACTTGCTGAAACAATTAAACGCTTAGCTGGCAGAGTTTCGCTCTACAAGATTTTGCTGGGCCGCAGCCCCTTAATTAAGAGCTTTGAAATCCCTGCTACAAATGCTGTCTCTTTTTTCGAAGCCATTTCACAATTACAAGAGCACAACTCCCGAATTTGCGTAACACCGAGCGACCTTCACGCAGCATTCGATTCCCTCCAGTCACATGGGTATATGACAATTCCCGACGTAAAGCGACTTCGAACATCAATCAAGACACCTCTTTCCCTATACGAATATAAACAAGAGGCCAAACGCACAAGCGATATAGGAAAAGCGATCTCACTAGCATTTTACTACCGAAATAGAGAGGATCCCTGGCACGATACTGCTGTAGATTGGTTATGCTATGCAGAAAAATTTGCACACGAACACCACAAACGCCTTGGAAACCTTATGGATCTCAATAGGTTTGCGTTAGGGCTCAAATGTATTGAGGTAAGTATAGTCTTCCATGAAGACTTCGAGGAGGTTGCCGAAGCACTGGCCACCTCCCCTTCAATTACGATGATACGTCCCTTTAGATATGCTGAGTGCACTCAAGATAGCGCCCAAAGAGTTGGACGATTACTAGCGCGGTCAAATTCGATCGAAGAGGTCGATCTCTCCACCGACTGGGGAACAGATTGGTCCACCAGCAGGCTCATTAATACCACCGTCATCCCAATTGCAAACGCCTTAGAAATAAACAGATCTGTCAAAATATTCCGTGTGTGTGATACATGCATTGGCGATGAAGGAGTAATGAAACTCAGCAAAGCTATACGAAAAAATCCATGTTCAAACGTACGGTTGCTAGATCTTTCGAGGTGCTCAATAACCAATGAAAGCGCACAGCACATCCCTGAATTTCTCCGGCAACATGAACAAATTACACATGTCTTCGTGAGAGGAAACAAGATTAACTCATCGCACGAAGATGCAACCAATCAGGCGGCTCGGGCCAACCGCATTCGCCTCAAGAGGCGAATGCGACAAGTGTTGAAAGGGTTCTGAATCGGTAGCTCCAGCATCTAGTTTTGTTAACCTTTGCAAGTTTTAAACCCAAGTTGCCCACCACTACAAATAAATAATTAGTTTATACTACAAATCATATGCGCATATGATTTGTAGTTCATGTATAAGCGATCCCCCCAAACAAAAAAGTTTTTTAAAATATACTAAACTTTACATACATACCTCGCTCATCTTGATATTATTCGGGGAAAATGGAAACAATGTCTAAGCTCTAAACAACAAACCAACGGAGTAAAAAATTATGTCTGTAGCATCTGTCGAAGTTAGCAGTCTCTCTACACTCGCAGAGAAGGACTTAAGAGATTTTGAAAAACAAACGTTAGAAACTCAAAATTCAGAATCAGCGTTGCAGCTCGCAACACATTTTCTCGACAGAGGAACCGGTCCTTGTTCAAAGGCAGTAGCATGGCTATGTCATGCACATGATTTTCTAACACAACAAGGGAAAAGCCTATGCGACGCCCTTGCAGCAATTGCTCCTCGTTGCGTTTCACATTACCCAGAAAAAATGGAGGGCTATTCTCTTAGGTCTTTTTTTGAAAATCACCCATTGCTTACTGAATGGACATGCACATACATACTTTGTAATAAGAACAGCGAAGAACTTGCCGTTGCAATGACCGAGTGTAGCTCAATAACGAAGGTTTCGTGCACAATACCCACCGAGGACAGTGAAATAGCAATCATGGCCCAAAGAATTGAGATGTTGTTAACAAAAGCTACGTCAGTCACGCATCTTTCTATTTGTTCTCCATATATCGGTCCAACAAGTCCGCCATTCCAATTGCCTAATCCCCAATTTGTAATGTCCACTGCACACGCTCTTCAGGTAAATACGTCTGTTTTACGCCTCTCGATCACTCGTATAGACCTTACTGATCTAGGAGTAGAGATGATCGTTCGGGCAATTTTGGAAAACACCAGCTCTGGAGTAAGAAAACTTGACCTTATCAACTGCAATATAATGAATGCGGGTGCCAAACACCTTTTAACCCTTCTTAACAGTAGGCCAGAAATATCGCATATAAAGCTCTCGGGGAACCCAGATATCGACCCTTCATTGACACAAAAGATAAAACGAATAGTTAAATAACGTACCGCTACATCTGAATAGAACTCAAACTCGGGCACATATTGCAATATGTGCCCGAGGCTATTAGATTGCCGCTACAGCTTTATTTAAATACGCATGTTTTCAAACTACACTAGCTTGACTTTATTCAAAATGCACGATAAAATATTATAAATACGTATTTGTAATTATCTTACATTACGGGAGACAGTCTATGTCATCATCTATATGGCCAGATATTAGACAACCCAAGCTCAATAATGTCTATCTGGGAGAACCCTCTGAAGAGCTGAAAACAGAGATCCGTACTTCACGAGACACAGGAAAAGCGATTTCAACCGCACGCTATTACCGTGATCATGAGCCAGCCTATCATCGCGTTGAGTCCATATACTGGCTATGCCAAGCAAAAGAGTATTTAGGTGAAGCCAAACTCAGTGGCGTCATAGATCTTAAGCGATTTTTTCATGTATATGAAACGATCGACTCGCAAGACATCTTTGCATCGGACAAAATGAGAGAGATTGCTGATGCAATAGCCACATCCCCTTCTGTCAAAGAACTCTTTGTTGGCACAAAAACCGAATGCAACGCCGATACCGTCCGAAGAATCGTACGATTTGTAAAAAAATCAGCCTCGCTCGAAAAACTCTCCTTCGTCTTTGGTCACGGCAGACCCCATACAGATACATTTGACTCAGAAAGTCTACGCCTATTAGCTGAAGCTCTGAGGACAAACAGGTCCCTTCAAAAACTTGACCTCGCTCGATCACAAATAGGGGACGCAGCAGTATCTCAACTAACACGAGCTATCAAAGCAAATCCGCACTCTAACATACGATGTCTCAATTTCTACCAATGTGCGATTAACAGATCCTGGAGCAGATAAACTTAACGCTCTACTTCAAGAAAAGCCCCAAATAATGGAAGTGAAACTCGAAAACAACTGCCATATTACTGAATCTCGAAAAAAAATATTGCTCACGCAATCAGAGAAAACATTTCAAGATTGGGAGGACGTATACGTCAAATTCATGAGGGTCACTAGTACCTCTTCCGACCCATCAAAAAGCAGTACAAGCCCCCCTTGACACCTTTCACCATTTTAGCTGTTTGAATTCGGGTTGCCTTCAGTATAAAAGTGAGGTAGCATAAGTGGTCTTTTCCATAACATGACCACGTTATCCATGACCAAAGAAAAAATAACACCTATGATGGCCCAGTGGGCGCAATGTAAAGCTCAAGCGGGAGACGCTCTTCTTTTCTTCCGCCTGGGCGATTTTTATGAGTCGTTTGAAGACGATGCTGTCGTCATCTCAAATGCCCTGGAGCTTACCCTGACCAAACGCCAAGGTACTCAAATGTGTGGAGTTCCATGGCATAGCAGCGAAAGCTACATAGACCGTCTTCTCGTTCGTGGATATTCTGTTGCCATTGCAGAACAGGTGTCAGCACCCCAATCTTCTGGCTCAGGAAAGCCAATTATGGAACGCAAAATTGTTCGCGTTCTCACCCCCGCAACCGCTATGCAGGGAAGCCTCGTTCAAGATTCTTCCTACTCCCTTTTTGCATCTATTACAAAAAGCGGCGATCGCTGGGGAATAGCTGTCATCGATATAACGACCGCCCTTTTCCAGCTATTTGAAGTTGAAGACACCCCATCTCTTATCCATGAGCTCTTTCGCCTTCGCCCCAAAGAGCTTCTCTGCAGCCAGAATGTAAATAAACAAGAAGAGACGCTCTGTTTTCAACTAGAGCAAGGACTAGATGTTCGGATCACGACAGCCCCCTCCTGGATGTTTGATGCCACAAATGCCGCCTCTGTTTTAAAAGCACACTTCAAGGTGGCAACCCTCGACGGTTTTGGATTACGCGATACTCCCCTTCCCTGCAGCGCAGCCGGCGCCCTTGTCTCCCATATGAAAGATCGACTCCTTGTTCCCCTTTCCCACATCAAAAAAATGGATCTACTCACCCGCTGCCAGCATATGGTCATCGATAGATCAACCCTTGTCAATCTCGATATCTTTGAAAACTCTTCGAAAGCACCTCAAGCCCTTTCTCTATATGGAGTTTTGAACAAGACAGCAACTCCTATGGGCGCCCGCCTTCTTAGAACGTGGATGCTCAACCCGCTCCTCGATAAAGAGGCCATCTGTCATCGCCAAGAAATTATCCGTGGGGCCATGGACTTCATTAAGGAGCATCAAACCTGTAAGCTTTTTGAGCATCTTGGTGCCATACGAGACATCGAACGATTAATCCTTCGCATACAAACCAGCAATTCCGGTCCTCGGGACGTCCTCTTTCTGGCACAGTGCTGCTCCCATGTCGATCCCATTCGAGCCATATTGAGTACCATGGAAACTCCCGTAGGACGCCTAGAGGAGCTTCCCTCACTATCTTTATTAATCGAAAAGATTACCTTAACGATAACTGATGAGCCCCCTCTTCGTGTCACCGACGGTAACACCATTCGCACTGGTGTCAATAGTGAGCTTGATGAGCTTCATGCTATTCGAAAAGATTCTAAAGCGTGGCTCATTGACTACCAAACGCGTCTTCGCGATGAACTCGATATCAAAACACTAAAAGTGGGCTTCTCAAGAGCATTTGGCTACTTCATAGAGGTTAGCCGCGCACAATCTGATAAAGTCCCCGACTCATATGCGAGACGGCAGACGCTCACAAATGCTGAGCGCTATATCTCTCAAGAACTTAAAAGCTATGAAGACAAGGCTCTGACCGCTGAAAAGCGAATTGAAGGGCTTGAAACAACCCTATTTGAAGAGCTTAAAGCATCTGTCATTGAATATGCTGACGCCGTCTTAGAAACTGCCCGTATAATCGCCGAAATAGACCTCTTTTTTGCTCTTGCTCGCAGCGCAATTGAAGGCAACTATAGTGCTCCCGAAATCGTTGACGAGCCCATCATTGACATTAGAGATGGCCGACATCCAGTTGCCGAACGTCAAAACCTCTCCCCCATCTTTATTCCTAACGATCTTATCCTCAGCGCAACTGACAAGTCGATGCTGATTATCACAGGGCCTAATATGGCCGGAAAATCAACATACGTCCGTCAAGCTGCCCTTTTGGTTCTTATGGCCCAAATTGGCTCCTTTATTCCAGCAACAAAAGCATCGATTGGTATTGTCGACAGAATCTTTAGCAGGGTTGGCGCCAATGATGACCTTTCAAAGGGACAATCGACTTTCATGGTTGAAATGGCAGAGACTGCTCAGATTCTCCATCAGGCAACACCTCGCTCTCTTGTCCTCCTCGATGAGATTGGTCGCGGGACCAGCACCTATGATGGCATATCTATTGCCTGGTCTGTTGTCGAATATTTGCTACGACACAAAAAGGAAAATCCAAGAACTCTTTTTGCCACCCACTATCACGAACTGACAGACCTTTCTCAGCAATACTCAGCGATAAAAAATCTCACAGTAGCCATCACTGAAAATGAGAAAGACGTTACATTTTTGTATAAGGTTGTGGAAGGCACAACCGATAGAAGCTATGGTATCCACGTGGGAAAACTTGCAGGACTACCAGAAGAAGTTATTCTCAGAGCTGAAGCAGTACTTCACGAGCTAGAAGAAAAACATCCCAAATCTTCGTTTGTACAACAGGAATTTCTCACGCTGGCCCCACCGCCAAAACCTGAAAATCCAAAGGCTTTAGCCTGTTATGACTTTTTAAAACAGCTTGATCTTGTGAAGACAACACCAATGGAGTGCTTTTTGAAGCTTTCACGATTTCAAAAAACACTCTCTTAATTTGGCACCCTACAGCACACATTTGGGTTCTGAAAGATCTCCCGATCCTTCCAAACTAATAATGAAAAGTTGGCCAAATCCCCAACTATAAATGGCGACATTTGTTTCTCGCATACTTTCTCCCAATTTTCAAAAGATGGGGAGGGGCGCCCTCCCCAAAAAAATTAGTCGTTTCTCTCAGTTTTTGCAATGGCGAGGTACGCTAAGGGTTTTCTCTCACCCTCTTTGTTACCAGTATTAAGGAAAGAGACGGGAACATTATCCCTCGGCAACTTATCTACCACAAGTTTCACCCTGTCTCCCTTGCGAAGAATGGCTAAAAGCGTATTGGCTCCAGAAAAAGAGATAAAACCCTCTTGTGCCAATAAGGGCATAAATGACCGCACCCCGCGTAGTTTACCATTGATGCTAACGGCTATATCCAGAGCATTATCCCCAGGCTGACCTCCTTTCATAGCAAATAAGGCTGAAGCAGAGGTATGTTCTGAAAGTGCTTTGAGAAAATAGTTTATTCGATACGTACCTGAATATTTGATGACAAACTCATTAGTAGACCTATCAAAGCGAATATTTCTCAGTATCGCCTGACGATCCATCTCAACCGTCCCTACTGTAACGAGTTCCTCCTGAACACCTTCACCTCCTGGGGGCGACTTTGCAACCCTTCCATAGACAGCATGGTGACAGTCATCCAGTCCTCTCTCAATTCGTGTATCTGCCCTCTCTTTTTGCTGCTTAGCCTCAATATGTGGGCTAAAAACAGCCGCGATAACTCCAATGACAACTACTGGTACGATTCTCATATAACTCCTCCATACACGCTTAAAAACGTCTTTTGACTGTCTGTCTTATCAAAATGGTCCATGCGGCACACACTACTCGAACGGTAAGATTTTCATCCAACAAAAATTTAATTCTTTACACCTTGGGTACTGATAATTTGAATCAGCAGCTGGTATTAATTAGAAAATTAAAAAAAATATTGACAGAACGAATAAATTCATGACATGTAGGAAATTGTTAGGAAAACCCATAAAAGGAGGAAGTCCTATGCAAAAGAAAAAAGCAACAGCTAAGAAAGTTGTTCGTAAAACAACAAAAACTGCTACAAAAGCAAGAAAAAAAACAGCCAAGAAAAAATAATCACCCATAACATCTGTTACGGATGATTTCGAACTACCCCATTTCGGTGGGGTAGTTTTTTTATGTAGAACCTCTGACAGGCTATGACCATCGCGGGGGGTTAAGAGACATTATCGATTTTTTCAAACGAAATAGAAGAAGCCGCATTGCCGCTACTTGTGGGATCTTCGAAATCAAGGACATTTGATGATGATCGCTCTAAAACAAGTCTCACAGTGGTTCCATCTGCAGGCACTGTGAAAATAGTAGCTCCAGAAAAACAAGCGTAATTGAGGATTGTTCCACCCGTATCATAAACAGAACTCCAGTCCAACCCCTTCTCAGTTGTTTCGTTAAGCAACAAAAACATTCTGGAAAATTTGATATCGTTTTTATTTCCCGTCACGCAAAAACGAAAATGCACCTCATATACTCCGGAGGGGAGGGTAAACATATCGTTACCATCGAGTTGAACGGGCTGAGAGTGCGATAACAGGCTTGAAAAAGGAACCGTTACTTCGGTGCCATACACGCTTTCTTTAGTATCTGTCACAGCAATCGCATGGATCGGATAGAAAAACCTCCCCCCAGCAGGTCCCGTTGGTCCTGTTGGGCCCGTGGGACCTGTCACACCCACAGTTGGAAGCGGCATCTGTCCTCCAGTAATTTCCAGATCAGCCTTTGCTCCGGCCCCTTTCTCAATAAGAAGAGACGCTGACGAGGATGTATTTGCTTGTATTGCCCCAATCACGCTTAAAGATAAAACCAGGCAGAGCACACATCTCATAGACAGTATCCTTATATTAAAAACCTACACCCTGTGAAAGACAATACGAGTTGGGTGATTCTCTACTGTTACATAGTCGGAAAAAGAAAAATCAGTACCAGAAGTTCGTGTAAAAATAAGTCTCACCCCCATGTTGTCACTTGGAATAGAAAAAATCTTTGACCCTGTAACACTCGTAGCATCGGAAAAAGTAATTTCAAAGAGGTTGTTATATGCAGCGCTCCAGCTTAGTGGAATCGACGAACCATCGCCAAGTACCAAATGCACATCTGAAAAGGGAAAGGCACCTGTTGTATACCAGTTGTTAAGGGTAAACTGAAAGTGCACCCGATACGTTCCCCTCGGAAGAATGAATGTATCGTTAGAAAGAGAGATACCTTTGGCCTCTTGCATGGTGTCGAAAGGAACAACTACCTCGGTCTCTCCCCCATTGATAATCTTTATGATACTTTGATAAGCAGTAGCATAAACAGGAAGACGCTCAGGACCTTGAGCGCCCACAGGACCAACAAGACCCTTTAATCCCGGCGATTTTTTCTCCCTGTACGCCACCCTTACCTTTGCGCGGCTGCGTCCTTTTTCTATAAGAGTAGACTCAACCGCATACAACTGTACCAATCCTGTCAAACAAAGAACTCCTGACAAAAGGAATGCGGCTTTTCTTCTCATACTTTTATATCCTATGAAAATCTATACGAGTTGGAAAATTGTTCGCACTTGTAGGGTCATCAAACACGAAGGGGCTACTTGAAGTCCGCGACAAGACAACCATCACCTTCGTCTCATCTTCAGGAACATTAAAAATCATCTGCCCAGAAAAAGAAGTCCAACTGTTTTCATGCACATGGGGTCTATCATTACGTGCAGCATTCCAATTCAAAGGGATATAGGTCCCACAGCCAACTTTTAGTTTCATTTGGGAGAAGGCAAAGGGTTTTTCCGTACTTATGTTGTCGATAGTGAACTGAAAGTGCATGCTATAGGTCCCCTGTGGAAGGGTAAAGATGTTGTTATCAAGAGTAATACCATTTGCCTCTTCTATTGTATCAAAGGGAAGGACAATCGTACTCTCGCCAGCAACACCTTTTGCACCACTCTGGTACGCCGTAGCGCGTATCGAGGGGGTTTCTGGCCCGGTCGGACCCGTTGGCCCCGTCGGACCCTGTGGACCAGGAATTTGATATGATTGAAAGATAACCGTTACCCCAGAGCCACTCCTGCTCTTCTCAACAACTTTCTCTGGAACAGCGGCAAACGCATACAGTGAAACTGTTAAGAGAATGCCTAGGAGCAGATGTCTTCTCATAACTTTAATAATCCTTACAAGCATTTATGAAAATTATACACAGTGAAGGTAGTAAACTCCAGACCTATACGTCAAGAGCTATTTCCACTATGCCATTTTAGAACCAATTTCGAATTGACGAACAGGAGGTTCTACAGCATTTACCAAACATAACGTATCGAAAGTCCTTGCATCTTGCCCGTTTACTTTTCTATTTTTGTGGGGTATAATCCACAATTGACCACCATTGGGATTACTATGACAGCCTCTCTACGAAAACTGCTCGACATGACATGGGTAGCCCTTGCCGAATCCAGGGACGTATCAATTGCTGTGGACGAGAAGAGTTTTTCGTTTTTTACAGCACCTGTGCCCACCCCAAACCCCTTACGAGGTCGGGAAATGGAAGAACCACTGCTGCCCACACAAGAACAGCTCCCCCCTGTAGAGGCTGATCGCGCTCAGGTTGAACAAGGCCGCCTAAAAAAGCTCCTCCCTCACCCGATCACTCTTCCCCAAAAAGAGATTACGAAAAAAGAGATTGAAGGGACGGGAAAATATATGAACGTCTCAGAAGAAACACTTTATAAAGAATCTGAGCTTTCAAGTACGAAAGGGCGGTGGACTCTCTTTATTGAAATAACTGAAAAAACCCCTCATGAAGAGTTCATCAACTCCGTTATTTCAGCTATCTCATCACGTCTTGGAATTCATCTCTCTCCCTACTCCCACCGAAAGACCCCTCTCCCACTTCACATTCCCCTCCTTGTACAAGAGTGCGACCACTTTCTTATAATCATGGACCAGCATCTGGAGTCTGCAACGAAAAAGAGCCTTGAGGCAGTCCCCTCCTTCTCTCCGTCTACAAACATCTCCCCTATTCCCTTTTCAACTCTTGGCACTGTCCATGGTCGTCCCATTCACGGTCTAACCCTCCATGCTCACTCTCATGAAGACAGTTCTTTTAAGCGCCAGCTGTGGAACGCACTCCAACGTTTAGCTCATACCTGCTTTACAGACGAAGGCTAGAATGGACGCCGAACCAAAACCACTCTACGCTCAAGTTCTTCTTGAAGTTTCGATAAAAAAGCCTCTCGACTACACCATTCCACCAGAACTTAGAAAGAGCGTTTCAGTCGGAACCTGGGTTGAAGTGCCCTTACGAAATAAAACTTCCCGCGGCTATGTCGTTGCCATCTCCAATACCTCTAGTGTCACAAAGACCCTTCCCATCATACGCCCTTTAAGTGATGGTCCTATCATCACGGAAGACCTTTTTCAGCTTGCCCTCTGGATGGCTCACTATTACGCCACCCCGATCGAAAAAATTATCCGTACCATGCTTCCATCAGGCGTGAGAAAAGCCACTCAGCCAAAGCGTCAGTACTTTGTACGAAGGGCTAAAACTCGGCCTGCTCTTACTGCCATCTACCAAGAGCTCATAACAAAAGCTCCCCAACAAGCAAAGGCCATTGAGATTCTCCTTCAAACCCGAGGAGGAATACTCCTTAGTGAATTACTCGAAAAGGCTTCCTGTCACGCCCCCTCTGTCACTGCTCTTCACGAAAAAGGGCTTGTCACCCTTGAGATGGTACGGACAGATCAACCCATAATCTCAGGGGAAACCTACTTTCGCTCTCCACCAAAAGTGCTGCGTCAAGAGCAAGAGCAATCCCTTTCTTCCATAACAAAATCCATCTCCAAAAACAGCTTCTCAGTAAAGATGCTTTTTGGTGTGACAGGAAGCGGAAAGACAGAAGTCTATATGCAAGCCATTGAAAAGGCCCTCGAACAAGGCAAGGGCATTCTCATGCTTGTTCCCGAAATCGCCCTCACTGCTCAAACGATATACAGATTTAAAAGCCGCTTTGAAGTCCCTCTTGCCGTTCTACACCATCGCCTAAGTGATGGTGAGCGATTTGAGACGTGGAATGATATCCGTTCTCAGAAAAAGAGAATTGTGATCGGTGCCCGCTCAGCTATCTTCAGTCCCGTTCCCAATCTTGGTCTTATTATCGTCGACGAAGAGCATGAACAAAGCTACAAACAGACAGATGATACTCCAACATATCACGCTCGAGATCTTGCCATCATGCGCGGCAAGCTATGTAATGCCACCGTTGTTCTCGGTAGCGCCACACCTTCTCTTGAAAGCTATCAGAATGCTGCCTCTAAAAAGTATGAGCTTCTAACACTTTTAGAGAGAAGCAGCTCTGCAAAACTCCCTGCCGTCTATATCATCGATATGCAAAGGGAAAAAGAAAAGAAACAGGGACTCTTTTCAGAGCTACTGCTTACAAAAATTGCTGACCGCGCTTCTAAGGGAGAGCAGACACTTCTTTTCTTAAATCGCCGGGGTTATCACACAACGTGCACCTGCCAAGAATGTCAAGAAGTGCTCAAATGCCGCCATTGTGATAGCGCTCTTACCTTCCACAGATCACAAAACATGCTCACTTGCCATCTGTGCGGATATACCCTCCCACCACCGAGAAACTGTCCCTCCTGCAATGCCGAATCAGTTGTTCGCTATAAAGGGGTTGGAACGGAGAAAATAGAGGCGGGATTACGCGCGATCTTCCCAACACTTCGAACCTTGCGTGCCGATGCCGACACTACTCGCCATAAAGGTTCTCTAGAAAAAATCCTCAACAGTTTTAGGACGGGAAAAGCCGATCTCATGATCGGAACCCAAATGATAGCCAAAGGGCTTCATTTTCCCGATGTCACCTTAGTTGGTGTCCTAAATTGCGATGCCACACTGCAGATTCCTGATTTTCGCGCTCAAGAGTCTGTTTTTCAGCTTATAACGCAGGTTTCTGGAAGAGCAGGGAGAGGATATGCTCCCGGCGAAGTTGTCCTTCAAACGTTTCACCCTTCTCACCCAACCATTCTGGCCGCTGCAGAGCAGAACTACCCTGCTTTTTTCAAAGAAGAAAGTTCTGTGAGAGAGGCGTTTGGATTCCCACCCTTTTCACGCCTTGTCCGATTTGTCTTTTCGGGTAAAGATGAAAAACAAGTTGCGCAAACAGCACATGCCTGGAACCAAAAGCTCCAGAAAAAGCTCCCAGCCTCTTTTTTCTGTCATCCCGCCCTTGCCTGCGGTCATGCGAAAATCCAGGATAGATGGCGATACCAAACTCTCATTCGAGGACCAAGTGTCACAGCCATCACAGGTCTCATCGAAGAATTCGACAGATCAGACCGTCTCCCACCAGGAGTCTCCCGTTTTTGCGATATAGATCCTGTTTCAACTTTTTTTTAAACCCTGTCTGTGAACACAAACGGCTATCGATTACGGGGTTGGGAAGAAACATATCTACCGCTTTGGGAAGAAACAGGTTGAGAAAAAATCTCCTCTCGCAAGAGGAGAAAAGCGTTTTTGAAATCTTGATTACTTGAATTAAGGATCTTGTGAATAATGTCAGGTATCTGTTTGGCGAGCGCATTTATCTCGGCATTTATTTCTTTCATAACTAAATGTCGGTCATCAAAACATGTATAGCTTCTTTCAGCGGCATTTATTATCATACGTCTAACTTTAACAAATTTAAGGTTCATTTCAGCAATTTCATTATCTGAAGCACAAATCACCGCTCTTGGAGCATGATGCCCCTCGCCAGTTCGTACCCATTTCACCTGCCACAGCTACACCCATACTCCCAACCACAAATTACACATCAATAAAACAAAAGGAGTTACACAGAACGCATTTTGATCACAAGAATTAACAAAAGGTAGGAAAAGAATAAACCACATAACGGACCCGCTACCAGCGAGGATGAAAGGTCCGAAACGTTTCACGGAGTTGATCGGTAGAGACGTGCGTATATCTATTAGTGCTGGAAATATGAGCATGGCCAAGCAGCTCTTGAATCACACGCAGGTCAGCACCAGCGTCAAGAAGGTGAGAAGCATAGGTATGACGAAACGTGTGAGGGGAGATCTTTTTTTCAATACCGGCATGAAGGGCATACCCTTTAATCCTCTTCCATATAAGTGTACGGTCTATCGGCTTACCCTTAGAGTTAAGAAAAAGAGCACGCATATCTTCGCTATCATAGTTTTCTCTTACCCCTACGAGATATCGATCTACAGCCTCAATGGCACACTTAGGGATAGGAACGATTCGTTCCTTACTTCCCTTGCCCCGCACTTTGATATGCTCATCACTCACATCGTAAATTGTAAGCCCACATAGCTCTGAAACACGAATTCCAGTACCATAGAGAAGCTCAAGAATGGCTCTATCACACACTCCTCGATCTGTTGATAGATCTGGAGCTGCTAACAAATTTTCGAGTTCACGATGGCTTAAAATTGAGGGGATCAGCTGCTGCACACGAGGTGAATCGAGAAGAGCCCCAATATCTTCTGATATATGCTTTTCACGAAAGAGATAGCGCATAAAAACTTTCACAGCTACCAAAGCACGCACAACGGAACTCGATCGTTTACCTGCCATCTGTTGGCTACGTAAAAATCGCGTTATTGAATCAGAATCAGGAGGCCAGTCCCCACTATTTTTTGTAGAGATATATAGAGCCTTTAGGTCCCCTTCATACGCAAGAAGTGTATGACGAGAGAGCCCCCGCTCTGCTCCAAGATAGGCAATGAACTCTTCGATGTAGGTATCATGAGACATGATGAGATTTCGACTCTGGTAAAACGGCCCTTCCCAAAGACAGATCATCGATAAGATCGAGCAGGCGCTTGCCAATGGCAGGTGCAGCAAAGCTTTCTTTTCCCTCCTTACGCTCTTCAATTGCCTTAAGAAGACTTTCTGCCAAAACCTTCCCGAGCTGAACTCCCTCTTGATCAAAAGAGTTTATTCCCCATAAAAATCCTTCGAATGCAATCTTATTTTCATACAAAGAGAGCAGGGCACCTAACGTATGGGCGTCGAGCTTTTTACCCAAAATCAATGTCGAAGGCCTGTTACCTTCAAAATACGCGTTAGGATTTTCACTATCTTTTCCAGTGGCTAACGCCAAAGCCTGTGCCAACATATTGGCAGTCAACTTCTCTCGCGAAGAGGTCCCCTTATAGGAAAAATCTTTGTCATATTGAGACTCTTTAAACCCAATGAACTCAACAGGAACGGTATCTGTTCCCTGGTGAAGAAGCTGGAAAAAGGAATGTTGAGCATTTGTGCCAGGCTCTCCCCACACAATAGAACCTGTTGGATATGAAACCCTTTGGCCCAAGCGATCAATGCCCTTTCCGTTTGATTCCATAGAACACTGCTGCAAGTGAGCCGGAAACCTATGAAGACTTTTAGCGTATGGAATAACAGCTGTTGTCGGCAAAGAAAGAAAATTTCTATTCCACACGGATAAAAGAGCGAGCAAGAGAGGAAGATTATCGCGAATATCGCCTCGAAGTGCCAGTCTATCCATCTCAGCAGCCCCACTGAGCAACTCAAAAAAAGTATTTACCCCGACCATAAAGGCTATTGGAACACCACCGACAACGGAAGTCGACGAAAACCTTCCCCCCACAGAATCAAAAAGGTAAAAGACCTCTTTGTATTTCGCCTTATCATCCATCGGAGTCTCCGGCATGGTGACAGCAACACAGTGATCTTGTGGCCGCAGTGCCGCGCTCTCAAAGGCATTACGAATACGCACCTCGTTTGTGGCGGTCTCAAGCGTTGTCCCCGACTTAGAAACAACAGCAACGAGTGTCTTTTTCAAATCGACTTTAGCAAGAACGCTCGTCATCTCATCAGGATCAACATTGGCAATATAATGAATCTCACGTCCCGGAAGATGATACGGCTCTAAAGCCTCAACAAGGGCATGAGGGCCAAGTTCAGACCCACCAATTCCAATGAACAAAAGAGTCGTAAAGCCATCGACCTTATCAGTAAAAAATGTTCGTATTTTATGAAGCTCTGCCTCAACCTCCTGTCGCATTTTTTGAACAGGACTAACAGGAACCTCAAAAATATCCCGAAGAGCTACGTGCTGAACGGCTCTCTCTTCACTTTCACACCCCTCAATCCAATTTACATTCTCCCCTGAAAACAAGGCTCTCATCTGCGACACAACCTGCCTTTCATCTGCGAGCTGCTGTAGAGATTCCAAAATCTGATTATCAACTCGCTGAAAACCAAAAAGAAGCAGTATGCCCGCTCCATATGCTGATAGCGAAACCATTCGCTCTTCAGAAACGACCTCTGGCAGATTTGGAGGCTGCACAGCCAACTCTGCAAGCTTTTTTGAAGCCTCACATTGATCAAACAGAGGTGTTGATAAAAAAGGCTCTTTCCACTCTTCCAAATATGCCATTGCACTTTCCCCACTTTCTCATCCTTATATCACACACAAGAACAAGTTGGGCAAGGGGAAATCGACAAATGGTGATTGCTCCCTCACATTGACGCAATATTATTCCCTAACTATACTGAATTGAAATTTATAATCAGGGTTATTGACGAAAGCGTTTTGCGCACAGCAGATGAAACGCCAGACGATCATGGTGACGCCCCCCTCCTCATTAAGAGAAAACGATAACAGCTCCTCATGGTACGACCAAAACAGATTAAGCCCCCATTTCCAAAGAGCGAACCTACTGTCGTTATTCATGATCGAGTCTGGTATATTCCAACTCTTGCCGATACTTCTCTTTTTACATTCCCTGGATGGCCTTCTCTTTTTAAAAATGAAAACCCTGTCTACGTCGAGTACTGCAGTGGAAATGGGGACTGGATTGTAGAAAAAGCAAAGCAGTATCCAGAACGAAACTGGCTCGCTGTTGAAAAGCGTTTCGACCGCTCACGTAAAATCTGGTCAAAAATACACAATAACGCGCTCTCAAATCTTGTTGTTGCCTTCTCGGAAGCTATGATGCTCTCTACCAACTATCTGCCCTCGGGCTCTGTAGAAACTATCTTTGTTAACTTTCCTGATCCATGGCCCAAACAACGTCATGCAAAACATCGCCTTATCTCCCCTCTTTTCTTCCAGGAAGCTCATAGAGTTCTTACACCAAACGGCTCTCTTGTCGTTGTTACAGATGATGAAGCGTACTCTGAGACCTTCCTCTCTTTGAGCAAAGAACAGACAGCTTTTCAAAACGCGATTCCTTCGCCAGGATACACACCTCCTCCTGATGACTATGGAACATCGTACTTTGATGCCTTATTCAAAGATCAAGGAAAACCCATCAGATATCACAAATTTAAAAAGTTGACATAGTGCCCTACGAGCCGGTGGAAGATGAAACCATCTACACTTGCAAAGTGGCAATGTAACTTTCAACAAATTGGTACAGCGTTAGGTACTGTGGGAAATGAGTAACCATAAAAGGGCGCTGCAGGCACATTTTCCACACAACCTCATCTATGCTCACCTTGATCTGATCTGGCGACACACCTGCTGAAATCTGCTGGTCAATATCATTGGCAAGGACATATGCTGCGATAAATGTTGCCGTCCGTCCGACACCAGCCCTGCAATGCACACCAATTGTCGTACCAGGGTCAGCAGACGCCCGTACAGCCTTCACCAGCGCTATTAACCTCTTTGAATCAAACCCTTCATGATCTTCCCAGGTATCTATAGGAAAGTAAGCGATCTCTTTTTCTTTTATCTTCAGCACCAGGTCCCGACTTTCAGGATGAATACTTATACGTCCCTCCCAATAGGGAAAACTCTCCTCTCTTCCTTTGTACACAGTAGGAGCAAGTCGAACAAGATCAGTCACCGCATAGAGATCAAGAAGATCGAAGAAATCAGTAAGGTTTTTGTCACAAGGTGCTTCCATAGCAAGAAACCGGTGTTCTCCTACAAGAACAATATTTGCATTATAGGTCGGAGAGGCAAGACTGTAGTGAAATGCAATAGGATATGGATAGCGAGAATGCCACTCCTCCCAATTTTCGGCCATTTTGTAGACAGGTTTCCATGTTCCGAAGGCGCCCTTTTCAACCTCTTTGGAGTTTACAAAATATACCGAAAATCGCTCCTTAACAAGCATATCGAACCGCTCTTTGATCTGATCCTCTTTTAGATCAGAACTCCACAAAGAAAAGTTTCGTGTCTTACCCCCTAGATCAACCCATCGCAATTTAAAGCCAGCTTTTACCTCCTCAAATCGCTCTGCAGGAACCATATCCTGACTAAACAGAGAGGCACAACACAAAATGAAAACACAGAAAACTCTATTCATAGAAACACCCCCGTAAAAAGGAAAATGGTAACAAAAAATTGACTTTTAGAGGAAAGGGAGAACGCGTTCACATATCGCCAAAAATACGTCGCAGCGTTTGTTCTGTTTCTGCCGCAGAAGGGCGATCCTCAATTTCAATGGAGAGCAGCCGTGTGATAAGACCATTAGCTCGATGGGGATGAGAATCAAGAAATGCCTTTAGATTTCCCGTAAACGTATTTAAGGCTGGAACGATCTTCTGAAGTTCTTCATTCACCACAGAACCGGGAAGCTTGCCCTCCTCTTCTGTTTTCAGTCCCCCCAAAACCTCAGATATTACCCCACACCCGGGAGCTTTCTTTCCATGAACAAGCTGGAGGAGAATGCGTCCAAAAGCCCACATGTCAACCCTTGTATCTATCTCCATATCTCCATTTTGGTTAATCATACACTTCAACGGGTTTGCTAGATCGTGTTTAGACTTATGCATACAACGAGCAACAATCTGCTCAGGCGCCATCCACGCCGGTGATCCTGGACAAATATCTTGAAATCCGCCTTTAACCACTTCGGAAAGACCAAAATCGGTGATGAAGGCCCTGTTATCACCATCTAGCAAGACGTTATCGGGCTTAAGGTCCAGCAAAACAATACTCGGCATCGCTCTTCCCTGATTCTCGTGTGTTCCAGATAGCGCTTCGGCAATATCTAGTGCAATCTGCATTTTTTCTCTTGCGGATCTTCTGGATGTATTCAGGTATTCTGAAAGAGACTGCCTGTATTCATGCATAAAAATTCCCTTAGTCGGATCTTTTGCCCCCGCAGAAAGTCTCGTAACTTTTCTCATCCCAACCGTGTGATGAACACACTTTTTTTGCAAAAGAGCCGCTATTTCTAAATCCTTCTTAAGATCTCCTAGCTTATCTGAAGAGAGTGGCTTTGCATACACACCCTCTCTCACACAGCGCCAAATCTCTCCAATGCGCTCAAACTCCGCTCTTCGAAATACTGATTTAAAGCCACCCTCTCTAAACGTCTCTCGAATAAATGCTCGGGGTGTACCGCCTTGTGCATGAACAGAAATCTTTTGCCCCCTAAGTGTTGAGCTACTCTTCTTCTGAGACGCTTGTAAAGCCTGTTGGTATACCTGATCTATCCTTTGAGCTTCCCTTGCTGTCGCATCTCTCTCTTCGGTAGTATCTTCTGTCGGCATTCTCTCTTTTGCTCGAGGAGCGCCACGGACTCCGCGTTGTCGTCCTGTCCTTGTTTGCGGTCTCTTCTGTTTCGCCTTCGGTTGTACGCGTTGGGTAAAAAGATCTTTAATCTTGACTTCGAGGTTTTCGGGCTGTTCTTTCGGCAGAAGAGAGATGTTTTCGAGTTTATTTAGTTCAACGGGACCACCCCACAGTCTTCTCAATACATTGTGGAAAAATCCCGATTGCGTATCAAAATATCTCCTTGCTCTTTTTTCATACCAAAGAGCAAACGACTGCAACTTCTCGCGATTGGTATCATCTACTATTGCGGGGTTTTCTCGTGCCTCTTGAAAAAGCTCTTTTGCAGTCTTAGCACACTCGAGAAACCTGTATTTGCTGCGAAAGGGAATATAAAACCATCGCTTTAACCAATTAGGTTTTTCAAGCCTAAGATCACCACCTTCTATTTTTAGAAATAGCTTTGGCACCTTCCCATTCTTTGCCTCTTTCACAAACTGCGAATATTGATCTGCCAACACCAATATTGAATTAACACTCATACTGTTACCTATTTACCTAGAAATAACCCTGTAGTTACCGCACGTCCATCCTACGCCCATATACCCTCTAATACAAAAAAAGCATATTAATAACTAATTTATTTAAGAGGATTATATTTTAATAGATATCTGCGACTTGACAAGCCAGTCGGGAACTGTCGTAAGCTTGTTAAAAGATATGTCGAGCTGTTTCAAGGAAGGTAATTTTACTACCCACTCAGGAAGCGTTGCGAGTTGATTGCCCGACATAGAAATAAACTGAACAGTAGGATTTCCTCGTAAAGCCTCAGGAAACACGGTGAACTTGTTACGATTCAGGTTAATAACAGTTAGTCTCCCCAATTTCTTCACACCTTCAGGAAGATCCGTAAGATTATTCCCGTCGAGGTTGAGCTGAGCAAGATCTACCCATTCTCCGATCCAGGTAGGTACTTCACGTAATCTGTTATCATTAAAATGAAAAATACGCACCTTATTCAACCCCCTCATACCCTCAGGGAGCACTCCAATCTTATTTTCAGAAAGAGAAAGGGTTTCAAGAGACGAAAGCTCTCCCATCCACTCAGGAAGGCGAGCCAAGCGACATAGACAAAGCGAAAGGTGCTTTAATGAAGTCAAAAGGCGTATTCCTTCTGGGAAAAAACGGAGAGGATTGCCTGTAAGCATAAGAGTAGAAACATTGATAAATTCTTTTATAGCCTCGGGAACGCCCGTTATATTCAAACTCTCACAAGAAATCTCTGTTCCACGAGAAATGAGAACATTCCGCATCGCAGCGGGCAGATCTGATAACGGTTTACAATACGAATCTGCCAGGTGCACCAGGTTATACTTTTCCCCGTATACAAGGTGTTCCTTTAGACAGGCAGGATCCCCAATTATAGCTGTTGAATAACAACCTGTAATTTGCCTTATAACAAGATCAAGGGTGAAAAAGAAAAAACATATTTCTTGGTCATCTTCTGTTCGAGGTAAGCAAACCCCAAAACCTTTTAGAAGCCTCTTTGTTTGTTCATCCTTATTAAGGATTTTCCACGTTCTCTCCCTGATATCAAAAGCGTCATAGCGAAATTGCGCAGATGTATGAGAAACGCGAAACAGGTCAAATATCGATAGTCTTTCAAAAACTAAATATCGTACCTCTGCAGGTAAAGCCGTCAGGGAATCTATTTTTTGCCTTACAGAATAATCAGAAGGAGATAATGGGTTACTTTGTTGCATCTTTTTATTTTATATATCAAGCAATTGTTGTTTCAAGTTGGCGATAGGCAACTTTCCCTGTGCCTGAAACAGGAATCTCCTCGAGAGGTACCACACGATCGATTCTAACGAGGTTAGAAAAACCTTTTTTTCTAAGAAGAGCATTCACCTGAGCTACTTCAAGTTCAATAGTAGAAAATAGGGTCATGCGAACTCTACCTTCTGCCTCACCCTTGGCACAAACAGCAATCTGAGGTCCTTCACCCTGACCACACATCCCCTCTTCAAGAAGAGCTGTTTCAATAGCACCAAGGCTGATCATCTCACCCCCGATCTTCACAAACCTCTTGAGCCTACCGGTGATAATCAAAGCTCCTACTTCATTGAGATAACCAATATCTCCAGTCACATACCAACGAACAGTATCTTCCTCGTAAAAAGGTGACTTCACATCAGCTTGAAGATATCCAGCAAAAACATTAGGACCACTCGCCAGAATCATTCCTGACTTGCCCTGTGGAAGAGGCTTAGAATATTCTTCAGGATGAACGATTCGAAGGTGAACTCCAGGCAAAGGAAGCCCTACGCCCATCTCTGGGTCATTAGTTGTGTTCACAGTAAGAACAGGAGAGCATTCAGTAATTCCATATCCCTCCCAAATTTCAGCTTGTGGTGCAGATACCGATGCAATTTCAAAAAGTTTCACTGGGGCCTTTTCAGCCCCTGAAACAATGAGACGAACGCCAGAGAAGGGCTCTTTTGTCGCCTGTCTGAGAATGTTGGTGAGAAAAGAGGGAGCCGAACAAATAATGGTTACCCCCCATTTTTTTATTGTCCTAGCCTGTGCCCCTGAATCTGTTGGGTTTGGATAAAAGACAACACGGACTCCCGAGAGTATTGGAAGCAGACCAGTTACTGCAAAGCCAAAAGAATGGAAAGGAGGAAGAGCGCTCAGAAGTCTATCAGAAGCGTAAAAACAGACAGTCATCAAAGCCGCTTTCATATTAGAAAGAAGATTCGCATGTGTAAGAGGCACCCCCTTAGGCATACTCTCAGTACCACTTGTAAAGAGAACCACAGCCTCAGAGTCGGGCCGTACCTTTGATATCTCCCCTAACCAACCGAGCTTTCTCAATATCCAAGAGGGCACAAGAGCCTTTATCGGGGAAGTGACCATCTTCCACCATGAAAAGGTCGATTTAAATTCCTCAAGAATGACCAAAATATCTTGAATTGGTTTTAAATCGACATTCTCAAGTCTATCTAAAAAGGCCCACGAGGTAAGGGCAACATCAATTTCAGAAAGATATAAAACAGACTCCAGATGACCACCACCAACCGTCCAGTTAATCATCACCGGTGCTTTCCCCGCTAACTGACAGGCTAGAATTAGCACTGTAGAAGCAACGGAAGCTGGTAAAAGAATACCTATGCGACGCCCCGGTAACTTTGCAATCTCATGAGAGAGCATCATAACACGACTCTTTAGCCTGTGATAGGAAACAGGCCCTGCAATTGGGTCTGCTGCTGCTATCGAAAAAAGTCGTTTATCACACCTATCAAAAAAAAGTTCAGGTACCGTTCTCCCATTGTCCAGAGAAACCCTTTCCGAACCCCTTTGCTTTTCCCAAGAGGACGTGTCCCAATCGATCTCCTCAACAGCCGCCTCTTTAAGCTGACCTGTTGCTGCCAAAAAGGTGTGAGCTACCGTGACAAGACCTTGAGGATCAATTTGTTTGATATCGTAGCGAGTCTCTAAAAAAGTAATTAGCTCAGCTATGTTAAGAGAGTCGAGGCTGAGATCAGCAACAAGATACTTTTGAGCCGTAATGCTCGCTTTCGGAATGTTTGCAATTTCAGCAATCTCATCAATAATCTCATTTTTCACCGTTTGAGATATCTCCTTGCCCTCCAAGATATCCTCTTCTTCTTTTTCAATGACCGGCTCTTGTGAACCAAAATGCGAATACGGAACAAATGTCAATGGTTCGCCTTTTGGAAGTTCACCTTCAGCTAAAGTTTCATCAAATGGCCTGTTATACCATTTTTCCAGAAACCTATTAACCTCTTGCTTCGTACCCCCTCTAGGAAGTCCTTCTGGTGCCATCTCAAACTCAACAGTAACCTCACGCCTGGGTAGGAAAAAGAAACCGGCTTTAAGAAGATCCCAAAAAGATTGTTTCCATGCCTGTGCACTATATACCTGCTTACCTTTGGTGTATGCCCGAGAAAATCGGCTTCCCCAAAGTCCTGTCATACGAATGAGTACAACGTTACTCTGTGGTTTTTTTGAGAGAAGCTGATGAACTGCAAATGTTCCTCCCAACACTTCCCTTGAACTTGCCTTTGTCATACCAGCTGGGGCGATGAGAAAAGATTCTCCTACTTCAAGCCCCTCTTCGACCGTCTTGAGGGTTTTTTCAAGCCTACTGAACTTCAGAGGGTTTACACCCACAGAGAAATTGGGAACAGAAAGGGCCCCTATGAGCTTAAATGCCCAATGAAAAACAGGAGAATAAAACATATATTCGGTAACCAGAGGACGAACTTGATATTTGGTGTAAATGGGAAAGGTAGAAATGAGTGGATCAATCGTCACGGCCGGGTGGTTAGGCAAAAAAAGCGTGCCCTGCGTAGCTCCCTCGAGAGCCTTATGAACCCCGTCAAGACCCTTATAGGTAATACGATATCTCAAACGAAACAGAGCGCGGATAAGAGACTGAACAGCCCAAATAAACCATCTTTTGATCAAAATACTATCCTCATGGTGAAATCACGGCTCTCGCATTTTGGACAATATTAAGAAAAAGACACAAGCTCTTGGGTGAAAAATTCACCCACTCTCTGTATACTCCCCATATCCAAATTTCTAAATCATACACGCTGGCATGGAAAACGAAACTCTTTATGTAAGTGAAATTTTTGAAAGCGCTCAAGGAGAAACAAGCAAAGCCGGTCTCATGACCTCCTTTGTGCGCCTCTCTGGCTGCCCCTTTCGCTGCGTTTGGTGTGATAGTGCATACACGTATGAAAGAGGCGAGCCCTGGACTATCGACAACATTTGTGCTGAGCTCACTCGCATGGGATGGATACACGTCTGTGTAACAGGGGGAGAGCCCCTTGCTCAAGACCCCATTTTTTCGTTTCTCAAAACACTCGTCGCCAAAGGGTTTCAGGTCTCACTTGAAACCAGCGGAGGTATCCCCACTAAAGGGGTCCATGAAAAAGTAAAAATTATTTTAGACATTAAGTGTCCAGGAAGTGGTGTCTCAGATAAAAATGATTGGAGCAATATCGACAATCTCCGCACCACAGACGAGATAAAATTCGTTGTTCTCGATAGAGCAGATTACGAATGGACAAAACAGACCATTAAAAAGTATTCTCTCTTTTCAAAAGTCGATAACGTGCTCATCTCGACAGTCTGGGACAGGCTTTCTCCAGACGAGTTGATAGCGTGGATGGTAAAAGACAAGCTGCCAGCGCGTCTAAACCTCCAAATACATAAATATATCTGGGATCCAGAAATGCGGGGCATCTGATGAAAAAGGCTGTTGTTCTTCTTTCGGGCGGTGTCGACTCATGTGTGGCCCTAGCATATGCTCTTTCACAAAATAGAAAATGCCAAGCTATCTCTTTTGACTACGGACAGCGCCACAAGATAGAACTTGAAAGTGCCAAGGCGATAGCCTCCTACTACGGAATTGCTCACACGCCCGTGCAGATAGACAGCACCCTGTTTTCTAATGGACGGTCTTATTCTCTTCTAGACATAGCGCATAAAGTTGAAAGAAAACCAACCTCTAACATCCCCTCAACCTACGTCCCCTGTAGAAACCTTCTCTTTTTGTCTCATGCCGCCTGCTTTGCAGAGGTCCATAACGCCTCAGAAATATATTTTGCAGCCAATGCCGACGACTATGAAAATTACCCCGATTGTCGCCACCCTTTTGTAAAAGGACTTGAAGCCGCAATCTCTCAGGGTTCTCCTCACAAGGTTGAGATCATCACTCCCCTCATCGAAATGACTAAAAAGCAAATTGGAGATTTAGGAAGAAGGCTCAACGCTCCTCTTGAAATGACCTGGTCATGCTATGCCCCCCAGGAAAACAAACAGCCCTGTGGGACATGTCAAGCATGTGCCCTTCGAAAGTCTGTGTTTTAGCCCCTTGTTGTGGCCTAAATGATCACAATCAGGAATTAGAGTGTTCGAACTCTCACATCACATAAGTACTGGTTATTAAATTCCGTTCGGTCCCCAATTTTCGCCTTTCCATCAGAGACAAAACGAACAGACAGTGGCTTGCTGTATTTGCGACTCAAAGACTGCACTAACCGAAGAATTTCCACCACTTTCTTTTTAGGCTGATCTATTGCAATGGGATAGGTATCAATTCCAAGTCCTGAATGCAGGCTAAGAAAGATATTGCGTTCAATTGAAAAATTTCCCCTTTCATACTCTTTTGCCAGCTCAAAATCTTCGAGACAAGGCAGCATAACACCACAAAGGCCTACTGGACACGGATTACTATCTCGTACAAAGGATGAAAGAGATGTATAAAAATCCGTCGTTACTGAAGTTGAGAAATCCGTGTACAGTTGTTTGACAAAGGAAATGAGGCTCCCTTCACCTAAAAAAAGAGGGGCTATAGAGGAGTCGATTCCCAAAAATTCAGAAAAAGGAGACAAGAGAGAGTGCAATTCCAACCACACGCTACGCATATTCTCTAGCCACTCAGAGAGAGTTGTGCACCCTTTTGCCAAATTTGTTGGTTGCAAACCAACGCTAAATCCTTCACGCCCAAATGAGGCTGAGGGAAAATAGGGACTCGATGGTGGTACCTGAAAGCAATAAGCAAAATTAAAAGTATGCCCAGCCTTTTTGGACATGATTTTGAAAAGAATATCGACATGTCTATCAGAGATCTCTTCATCACTCAAGTCGATATTAAAAAGCGTTTTCTCCGATTGAAGAAAACATGGAAGAAATCCATGAGCCTGCTCAAAGGAAAGAGTTCCTACACCTGTCATCACATCATCCTTATTGAGAGCTGACTCATCACAGCTTTTAAAATCGGGAAAACAGATTCTCTCTGTTTGAATTGAGTATCCATTTTTCGTAAGAAGTGCCGACAATCGCTCAGAAAGCTCGAGAGGTATCCTATTACTCTCTTTGGTGAAAAAACAGAGGGTTCTGACAATCTTCTCCATACCTCGACCTTCTATTATGACGAATATCTCCCCCTTTTCTCAAACTCCCGAGAAGGAATCAATAAAAATCTGTTGCATTTATGGTTGATAACAGTCTACACGTAATAAGTGCTTACGTTCTTAGAGGAGGCCGTTTTTTTATGACGAGCGTTGTTGATCCAAAAGGATTTTACCGAATTGATAAGACGACATGGTCTATGTTCCAAACAATTGGAGATAAAGAGTACGAATTTCGATTTAAAGTGCCCTTACTCAAACAAAACACAGATCAAATCGCCCTTCTCAAGACACTTGAAGCTGTTGTCAGCTCTAGATCAGAGCCCTTTTCAATGGAGAAGCTCCGCAGGGGGCTTACCGTTAGAATTCAACAAAAGGGATTGCCATCTATAAAAGGCTACAAAATGCGGCAACAAAAAGGTCCTTCCGTACTGACCAGACTTTTTCGATCCATTGCAAGAATTTACCCCTATTTTTATTCGACGATACAGAGTAAAAAAATCGTTACCATTACCGTCTCAAAACCATCTTTATGGAACAAGCTCGTTTGTAAGGTATGTCGAATACAACAAGCTATCTTCAGATACAAAGCCAATGAATTAGAATCACCTGTGCTACGATTTACCGGAACATCATTCCTTGATCAAGGCTTTACCGACCCCTTCACACAACTTTCTGCCTGGTGTTTCCAGAAGATAGAGCCGCACTTTGTGATGGAAAAAGAACATCGTGGTACCCACCGCCTTGCTCTTTCTGACATAGGAGAACACCCACAGCTCCACCTAAAGCGCATTACGAAACAAGCCTCTGATCAAATAATAGACGAAAACAGACGGACGGTCGAAGCATACAGACGTTTTCTTGAAGAAGAGCATGGACAAGAAGTAATTGGGAACGTCAAACAGCTCTGTGGCGTTGATCTTGATTTCATGCTACAAGAAGGCCTTGCCCTTCTTCCTGACCATGTTTTTAAATGTAACATTGCCGTTAACAGTATTGAAATGCCTCACGTAGAGGCGCTCTGGGAGAAGCTTGAAAACGCCTATAGCGTGCTAAAAAAAATAAAAAAACGGTCCGAACAGTGGGACGAGACTAAACGGACTACTCTTGCTTCACTAGAGGAAATCCAAAAGATCTTCACCGTTAGAGAACTGCGGGGACTCAATCGAGTTATAACCGAGAAACAAAAGGCTTTTCCAGTCACCCAAGAACGATTATTGACATTTCTGGAAACTCTAGTGATTGGTCATCAAAAAAGGTCATTTAGAGATCTCCCTGAAGAGGTAAGTTCCAGCGTTATTTCGATGCTCATGCCAACAGATGAAGAGCTCGATACCGCCTTCACAGGAAGAAAGATTCGTCATATTGAAGTCAAGGGCTACCACTCAATGGGTCATCACGATAGGCCTAACCCCTGTCGCCTCATTTTTGAGCTTCTTCATACTCATAAAGACCTCCGCAAGACAAATGACTGGCAAAACTTCTTTGAGCTTGCCTCTCACACCCTCTCCAAAAAAGCTCTGTATCGACCACCAGGTGGTTCACATAAAGAAGAGATGCGTGCCGGCCTCATCCTCCCGGGACCTAGCGGAGTCAAAGGAGAGAAAAGGTGGTACTACAACCAAGCCTTTCTAGATGATAGCCAGGGAAAGGTGACCTACCTTCTTCTTCCCGTTGCCAAAGGGGCTAAAGATCGGGACGGCACTCTGTTACCGTGCATTAAGCTCTATAGAAGTACCGCATCTTCCAAAAGCGCGCTCAACTCATTGGATTCAATCCGATCTGATCTACATCCAGTCAGCTCTCCAAACTCACTTAAGCCTGATCTTGAAAATATCTATCACAACCACTACCTAGCGGAAAGGACAATTCCATTGTGGGTTGCCTATTACCTGGCAGATCAAAGGTCACAAAGTGGAGATATACGTATAGTACAAGCGGGAGTACATTTTATTAATTATTTGAAAGAGCGCAGCCCAGGTAACAGTACGCTTATCTCAGAAATTACAGGGCTTCTCAAAAATGACTCGATCGATGAGCTGCGCGCCGAATTGAAGAAATGGGGAGATGAATTTGAAGAGTTTCCTGAGTACAAAATCAAACAGCCCATTGTCTTTTGTGGTCACAGTTTAGGTGGAGGACTTGCTCAATGGGCTCTTCACTACCTTTCCGCTCACGCAAAGCGCGTTCCCCCTCCAGGTCAAACATGCTCATGCTATGCCTATAACGCTCCGGCGATTGACAGCAAAGATGACAAAGAATTCATGGCATTTGGAAAAGAGCATAAAGAGATCTTTGAGCTTCTTGGTATCCAGTGGGAGATCTACCACCAGTTTGAACATCGTGATGTCGTGCCTCATGCCGGCTGTAACCACCTTGGCACAACACGATACAGTGACAAAGATAGATTCTGGCTCCGTTTTTCAGCCGTTGTCTTCAAACCCCTTCCAACCGCCGAATCTCTTTCCATAGCGGGCGAAAGAACGTGTCACGAGCGCATGATATCCAGGGCTCAGGAAGGAAGAGACTTCTCTGTATCTAAGATCAGCGCCAAAGAACTTTTCGAACACGATACCAGTTGGTGGATAAGCAAAAAAGTGGCTGAAATTTTTGGATATCGATATTTCCGTAGCCCGAGAATTGGAGAAGCTCTACGGAGGGTTGCAGGAATTATTGCCTATCTTCCCTTAAAAATTCTGTCGCTTATCAGGGGCGATGGGATCGGGAGAAGATCAAGTGATGGAGTGCTCTCAATCGACTATAAACAGTAATCATAAGCACCACGAGAACACATTTTATAGATCCACCCACAAAACCACTATATGTAATAAGGACGTAATGAACATACAGTTACTACCTGCAGTTTCAGCCTCTCTCTTTTTCCACAGCAATTGCGAAACGAAAACCGACTTCCTTACCCCCAGCATCAGACAGCTCTGGCAAAAATTTCTCACGTGCATTTCCTTTCATCCAGAACCGGAAGGGTCGTCTGAGAGTGATAACTGCTTTCCCCAGCTCTCAACGTTTGAAGCTCAATCTGTTCTGTCTTTCCTGACAGAACGTGAAAGAGCTGTGTTTTTAGCAACAAATAAAACATGGTGCGCTGGCGGCTCTTTAGTAAGAAAACACCATATCTACACTCTTCGCTCACATGTAAAACTTCAGACCCTTTTTCCTCTTTTTTATTCTCCCCTACCTGAGGGATCTATTTCAGACCATACACAACTCTCCAAGATCGAAAAAAATATCTATGAAACAACAAAACACATTCTAACCTACTTACCAGAACAGCTTCCTGAAGCTCAAAAATTTAAAGACCTCTCCCTTTTTCAGATCACCAATGATCCAGACATTTTAGTCTCTCTTTTAGAAACTGCTCGTGATTTTAGCTTAATACAGGCTCTCAAGGAACAGGTGGGTCTACCCACGCTGCGGGGCACACTTGCTGAAAAAGCAAAAACCTTATGCAAATGGCTTGAGAAACACTCTCTCTCGAAAATTTGTTCGAGGGGCACCAATCTTCTCTGCTTTCCAAAAGAACTCTGTCAACCTACTCTAAAAATAATTTGGCTTGGCAGCAACAAAATTTCCCAGCTTCCGCCTGAATCGGGAAGCATGACGGATCTGCGAGAACTTGACCTACACAACAACCGTATTATCAGACTACCAGCGGAAATTGGTCGTCTTCCAATACTCAAAATCCTTATCCTCTGTATAAACCCTCTTGAAGAGCTTCCAGCAGAGATTTTAAACCTCAAACTGCAACTACTTGCTATTAAACGCACACCACTCGAGTCTACACTCTCAAAGCCACCTCGACGTTTGCGCCAACTTCTTACGAAACTGTTTCCTAAAGTGTGTCCTTGAACCTCCCCCGCCTGAAGACGGGGGATTCTTAGCTTCTTAGCTCCGGTAACCCAGCAGCTCCACAGGCTTTAAGACCATCGTCTCAACGGCCATTGACAAAGGTTGGTATCCCTGACCCAGAACTAAAGTCAAGAATTTTTTGCAAAAAACCTCTTAACGGACAATGTTTTATTTCTGCCGCCATTCATCCCACCCATGAATGAGCAGGTTTTCTGGCGTCATTGATAAAATCGCGGATTAAGATTGTAGCGCCTGTGACAAAAACCACGGAAGAATTGTCGTTAAATTTCCGCCTCGTTCAATACCGTCAAGTGCTTTTTGAAGAAGCGTAATCTGTGCTGAGGGATCGCATTTCCCTCGATTTCGAAGATGGAGATAGAGTCTTTCCAAAAGTAATTTTGCTTGCTCTTGCATCCACAGGGCCTTTTCTGCGTCATCTTCTTGAGCTATCTCCTTTTTGACTTTCGCTGAAAGATCTTTATCTCTAGGCCGCTGAGCGCACACCTCTTTTAGTTGCTCTTCGAGCTCCCCGTGCAACGCATCTGAGGTCTCAACAATCTGAGCATAGGTGGGCTCCACATTCTCAAGCAATGGGCTCAGATTGGGGTGTAAAGGTGTATCAATAACAGCAGGTATTCTAATGATCTGCCCACGTGATCTGATTGTGGGAAGAAGGCGATGAGGAGCCGCGGTTGCAAGAATGATAAGAGACCTATCTGGTGGCTCTTCAAGAAGTTTAAGCAGCATATTTGATGCTGCAGGGAGCATACGATCTCCATTTTCAATAAGAACCGCTTTCCCTGAGGATGCATAGGGGGCCAAATTCAATCTTACAGCCATCTCACGAATACTTGAGACTGAATGAAGGCCAGCTTTTCCAGATGTTTTCAACTCAAAAAAATCAGGGTGGTGGCAGATTGGCCACTCCACCCCAAGCCAATCTAACACAAAGCTTTTAGAAACATCCAAAAGCAAATTCCCATCTGGAGAGATAAGAATAAGAAGATGGGGTACTCTCCCACTTGAGAGTAACCGTCTCAACCTATCGCGGACCAGAGCTTGAAAAGGGCCTTGAATATGATCTATGTGCATAGGGAAAGATACTCTTCCAATTTATGCTGAACTACTCCTGCCAGCTTCTCTTTAGGAAGGGTGGCATCAATTACGACTATTCGTTTTGGCCATTTTTGGGCCATAGCCAAAAAGCCCGTGCGAACACGTTCATGAAAATGAGAGCTTTCAGATTCTAATCTATCGCGAATGTCTTGTTGTCTATTATTAAGGCGCTCAATACCAACTTCGGGAGAGATATCGAGGTAAAAAGTAAGATCGGGAAGAAGCGGCACATGCATTGTACATATATTCCAGATTCTGTCGGGATCCATCTCTCTTCCATATGCCTGATACGCAACCGTAGAGTCTACATATCTATCGCATAAAACAGCTGTTCCCTTTTGTAAAGCGGGCTCAATAATTTTTTCCACATGATCGAGTCTAGCAGCTAAAAAGAGAAGGAGTTCCGTGGTCGGGCTTACCCCATTTGTGTGATGTGAGTCCAGAAGAAGCTTTCGCACCTCTTCAGCAAAAGGAGTGCCCCCTGGCTCTCTGGTAACGACATGTGATAATTTACGCGAGGTGAGCACAGAGCAGAGACTCTGGATGAGAGAGGACTTCCCAGAACCCTCTCCGCCCTCTATTGTGATAAAAAGGCCCCTTTTTCCCACTGTCTACTCTCTCTTACGTTAATTCACTCTCTGTCGACTCAACCTCGGTATCATCAGATGGCTCTTCAGCCATCCCCGAATCTTCCTCGCCAGAGACCTCATTGTCAACACTCTCTGGTGAACGAACACGCTGCACAGCTACAAGATATCCTGTCTTTAGATTAGCAAGACGAACACCTTGAGTGTTTCGGCCCATTACGCGAACATCTTTCATGGCAATACGTATCGTCTGACCTGTCGAGGAAATCATAATAATCCCATCCTCGTCTTCTACACATAGCCCTGCTATCACAGCACCGTTTCTCTCACTGGTAATAATCGATTTTACACCAACGCCACCGCGCCGAGTCTTTCTAAATTCATGAACACGAGAACGTTTACCAAATCCATTTTCACACACAATAAGAAGGGATTCATCACCATTGACAACTTCACACCCGACAACAGCATCCCCATCTTTTTTGAGTGACACCCCGCGGACGCCACGAGCAGTTCTGCCCATCTGTCGCACCTGATTTTCCTCAAAACGAACAGCCATTCCCTGACGAGTAAAGAGCATAATCTCTTGTCCTAAAGAGACCCTCTGTACACCAATGAGCTCATCACCATCATCGATAGAAAGAGCAATAATTCCCTTGCGACGTGGATTTGAGAAATCTCTTAAACCGGTTTTTTTCACGACACCCGCTTTTGTAGACATAAGAACGCAGTCATCAGAGTCAAAAGAATCAACTTGAATGAGAGTAGCAATCCTCTCTCCAGGCAACATATCACCCAACAAATTGACGAGAGGTCGTCCTTTCGTACGTCGTCCTGTCTCAGGAATCTGCCATACCTTCAGCCAATAGCAACGGCCGAAATTGGTAAAGATCAACATGTAATCGTGGGTAGAAAGAACATACACACCTTTAATGGCATCGTCTTCTTTTTTCAACTCAATGCCTGTTACCCCCTGTCCTCCTCGACGTTGTTCTCTGAAGGTTTCAATATGCATGCGTTTTATATAATCGTCTTTTGATATCGTGATGGCAACTTGTTCATTTGGAATGAGATCTTCAATATCAACATCACTTTCAGCATGTGTGATTCTCGTTCTTCGTGGCTCGGCATAGTGTTTGAGAACCAAGGAAAGCTCGTCTTTGATGATACCCTTTACTCGATCTTCACTAGCCAAAATAGCCTTTAGGTCAGCTATCTTTTCAACAAGCGCCTTATACTCACTTTCGATCTTATTGTGTTCAAGCGCCGTAAGTTGATAAAGACGAAGCTCTAAAATAGCCCCAGCTTGACGTTCTGAAAACTCAAAACGACGAATCAGCTCACTCTTTGCTTCTTCCTTGGAAGAAGACGCCCGAATTAGTGCCACAACTTCATCGAGGTTGTCGATGGCCTTAAGATATCCCGCCAAAATATGGGCTCGAGCCTCTGCCTGCTTAAGCTCGTGACGAGTGCGGCGCCTGATGACATCGATTCGGTGATCAATCCACGCGGTGATCATCTGCTTAACGTTGAGCATTCGAGGCAGTCCCTTATCAAGGGCAAGCATCTGACAACCGAAGGTGGTTTCGAGATCCGAAAATTTATAGAGCTGGTTGAGAACAACCTCTGCAACTTCACCCCTCTTAAGCTCAATGACAATTCGCATACCTTGACGATCAGATTCGTCTCGAAGGTCGGAAATCCCTGTGAACGTCTTCTCCTGAATGTTTTCCGCTATTCTCTCTATGAGACGAGCTTTATTAACATTGTATGGAATCTCCGTTATCACAATCCGCTGGCGGTCACCGGGGCCCGGCATGTCTTCTATCTCAGCTACACCACGCTGAATGAGTTTTCCCTTCCCTGTATGATATGTCTCTTTAATCCCCCGGTATCCGCAGATAATTCCTCCCGTCGGAAAGTCAGGGCCTGGCAGAACAGTCATAATCTCTTCGATGGACGCTGCTGCATTACCCAAAAGCATAAGGGTGGCTTGTATGACCTCTCCGAGATTGTGAGGAGGAATAGTTGTTGCCATTCCAACAGCAATCCCAGCACATCCATTGCACAATAAGTTTGGAAACTTCGATGGAAAGACAATAGGCTCATTTTTTGTTTCGTCATAATTCGGAACAAAGTCAACCGTATCCTTGTCGAGATCATCCATGAGGTGGACAGATGCCGGTGTTAAACGAGCCTCCGTATATCGCATCTGAGCTGGTGGATCTCCATCAATAGACCCAAAATTGCCCTGACCGTTGACAAGAGAGTAGCGCATCATCCAACTCTGCGCCATACGAACTAGGGTTGGATAAATAACAGACTCACCATGCGGATGGAAATCACCAGAGGTATCACCACAGATCTTGGCACACTTTCTGTGCTTTGACTGCGCCCCAAGATTCAATAGCTTCATAGCATACAAAACGCGTCGCTGAGAAGGTTTTAGTCCATCTCGCACATCAGGCAATGCTCTAGAGACTATTACAGACATCGAATAACGAAGATAGCTATCCTTGAGCTCATCTTCGATACTACGGTGTATAATTGCCTCTTCTGCCCCGGCGGTAGGGTCTGTCATAGGTTCTCCTTCAAAATGCATCGTTAGATATCAAGATTCTTCACTGCCAGGGCATGCTTTTCGATGAAGGCTCGCCGTGGCGGGACCTCATCACCCATGAGCATAGTAAACATATGTTCTGCTGCTGCCGCATCTTCAAGCGACACCTTCACCAATACACGACGCTCAGGATCCATAGTTGTCTCCCAGAGTTGATCAGGGTTCATCTCTCCAAGTCCCTTATAGCGCTGAATCACAATTCCCTTTCGTCCGTGGGCCCTTAACGTATCAATAACTTCCTTCAATGTGTGTAGAGGAACACTTGTGCCATCTTCAACCATGGTGACAACCGGCTCTTGTTGTGCGATTACATATTGTTCAAGTAAACAGCCTGATTTCAGCAGTTTTTCCTGAAGAGCATCCCAAATCACATCGTCGAAAAATTCAAAAAAGGGCAACGATTTCAGGCGAAGCTCTTTCATCTCCTCAGTACGCTCTTCTTCAGGAATAGACGCTAGCGTCTCTTCGTGAGTCATGCGCTGCTGCTCTTCATATTCTTTCTTGCAATCTGCCAAATCATCTTCCGAAAAAAGAAACTTCTCCTCATCGCCAACAGTAACAAGGAACCGAGGAAGCCCTCCCTGTTCATTTTTAAGTGAAATGTACTCTTTAAAGGGCAGCCCTTTCTTCTCAATTCGGGAGATGAAGCTTTCAATCTCCAGCGTTGTGGAATTAAGCTCCTGTACCTGTTCAGCACTCAAAAGAGTGTCACCGCGTTTAAACTGAATATCACTCATACCAAGTTCGAGAAGATAATCATCCATCTCCCTCTCAGAATTTATATAACGTGAAACTTTCTTACGGGTGACTTTAAAAAGTGGAGGTTGGGCTATGTATATGTGTCCCTCTTCGAGCAGGGTTTTCATGTGACGGAAGAAAAATGTCAGTACAAGAGTTCTGATGTGAGAACCATCAACGTCCGCGTCAGTCATGATAATAACCTTGTGATAACGAAGCTTTTCAATTGAAAAGCCATCACGACCGATTCCACAACCGAGAGCGGCTATAATATTTCCTACCTCTTCATTTTTGAGGACCTTATCTTGTCTTGCTTTTTCAACATTGAGAATCTTTCCCTTAAGCGGCAAAATAGCCTGGAATTTTCGATCACGTCCTGTCTTTGCTGATCCACCAGCAGAGTCTCCCTCAACGAGGCATATTTCACATTTGGCAGGATCCCTTTCTTGACAATCAATAAGCTTGCCAGGGAGCCTCCCATGATCAAGCGCCGTCTTTCGTAATGTCAACTCTCGTGCTCTCTTGGCCGCTTCTCTAGCTTGCGCAGCCAACATTGCTTTTTCAGCAATGGATTTGGCAATATGAGGATGCTCATCTAAGAAGGTCGCAAGCCCCTCTCCAACGATCTGCTGAACCACTGAAGAGACGTCACTATTGCCCAATTTTTGTTTTGTCTGTCCCTCAAATTGAGGATTGGCAACTTTAACGGAAACAACCGCCGTCAACCCCTCCCGCATATCATCGCCGCAGACAGACGTTTTGGCATTTTTCAAAACGCCACGCTCTTTTATATAATTATTGAATACCCTCGTTAATGCTGTAGAAAAACCGGTAAGATGCGTTCCTCCCTGCCTTGTGGCAATATTATTCACATAAGAGAAGATAGACTCATTGAAGCCATCATTCCACTGCATAGCAATTTCGACTTCAATGGGGCCTTCATCGCCCTCACGAACTCCCTTGAAAAAGATGGGTGCTTCGAAGACAACAGCCCTATTTTCGTTTAAATATGAAACAAAGGAGGCCAGTCCGCCCGAATAACAGAATTCCGTGTCATCATGGCCCTCTGCTCGTTCATCACGAAGAGCAATATGTACGCCCGGATTAAGAAAAGCAAGCTCTCGAAGACGCTTAGCACATGTCTCATAGTCGACATCAGTGACTTTCATCACTTCATCATCAGGCCAGAAAGTAACTTTTGTTCCTCTTTTATGAGTTTCTCCTGCAATCGTCAACGGCTTAACGGCTGGTCCTCGAGAAAATTCGATTTCGTGGATCTTGCCTTCCTTATAAACCTGTACAATCAACTTCTTCGACAAGGCATTAACGCATGAGATGCCAACACCATGTAACCCGCCAGAGACTTTATAGGTAGACTTGTCGAACTTTCCACCAGCATGAAGAATGGTCATCACCACCTCAACCGCTGATACCTCACGCTCTTGCCGCTCTGATTCACTATCATGCCTTCCAACAGGAATCCCTCGGCCATCATCTTCAATCGAAATAGATTTATCGTCGTGAAGAATAACATCAATAGTACGGCAGTGGCCAGCCATCGCCTCATCAATACAATTGTCAACAACTTCGTAAATAAGCTGATGTAGGCCATTTACGCCGGTATCACCAATATACATACCCGGCCGTTCGCGAACGGCCTCAAGGCCCTGTAAGACAGTTATAGAACCGGCATCATATGCCTTTTGCTTGGGAGATTTTTTCTGCGAGCTTGTAGATGTCATTCCTACTCCGAGAATTTTGAAACGTTACGTTTAAAACCTGCATCTCATCCAAAACAGAATGCGATATCAACAATCCCTGCCTCCGGGGCTCGCCTTTGCAACTCGATTATCAACCTCTTTTTTTCAAGAGGAGTGCTGAGCAAACTCAAAAGGGTAGAATTTTTCACACTAACGTGCAGCACACCAGACTCAAACTTTAACGCTTTTGTCATTGCCGCTTTAGGATGTCCCAAGACCTCAGGCCAAAGATCAAGAAGTTTTTTGGGATTGAGCAACAGCCGCTGCTCAAGGCACTCCAAATATCGCCCCGCAAGATCTGAAAGGTGCCGAGTTGTAATTTTGGGGTCTTCGCCTCCTTTGGATATTCGTCGACAGTTAGACACAAAAACGTTTTCATCCCCACAAAAACAAACAACAATGGAAAACCCAGAAGCTACCAATTTTTGGCCATCTTCCACCCATCCATAGGTGAGGAGTTTACCATTTTGTACGATGACATTCAAGAAGAAACAGGGTAGTCGTATTCTCCGGTTTTGGGCAGGGGATGGACCTTATTAAACCCCTGATCGCATCCTAATTCTCACCTAGGTTGAATGAAGGGGAAAAGACACTCATGTTCCAACGAAACCAAGGTTTTTACCTTGGCAAGGAGAAAGACAGAGGAAATTTTTTCTCGCAGCCAGTTAACGTGAGAGTTGAACCTCCCCGTCTTCAGGCAGGGGAGGTTCAATTCCACAAAGTCACAATATGTGCGCTCTTCGGAATAAGGTTCTTAGGGGCGTACGTCTGATGAAATATACTGCACATCCGACGTAGAACGAATAGACCAACAAGGAGAGTCGAACCTGATGTGTGACCACCTCTTCTCATGCGGATTCCACCAAAATACCGACAGTACGGCAAAAGCTCTCTCACCTCTATAAGAGACAAAATTCGCATCCCCAAAAGGAAGAATAAGTCCAGAAAGTGTGCTACTCCCCTCTATAACTGCATTGTGCACAACAGAGCGCATACATTTTCGTATTTTCTCCCTATCCTCCCTAGCCATGAACTCAAAGCGCCCGGCAGCCTGATTGACAACCTCTACGAGAGGAGTGTCCACCTTTTTGTCCCTAAGGATTTGAATTTTTTCAAGCCTCTGCTTTCGCGAACGTTTCGATTGTTTGCGAGCTAACTCGGTAAGAATTTCGATAAGCTCGCTCGTATCAGACTGATTTACGGGGAGGCGAATAGCCATTGTTTCAAACAGAGCTTCATCCATCCTTTTTTGCTCTTTATGAGTATACTCACCGATATCACTCAAAAATTTCATTTTTTTGAGAGCATCGCACATACTCTCACCCTTAAAAGAACGTCTCCTTACCTTTCTGTAGCGCTCGTGCATCTCCCTAGATATGAGAATATCACCCACTCTGTCCTGAAGGGGAAAGAAAGAGTCACACACCGTGGTCAAAGAGGAAAAAAGCTCCTCCGATTTCAGCCTCATTGATTCTATATACCTCTCGCCACCCAGAGCCGACACAGTCTGAAGGAGAAGATTCGGTAATAGACGAAAGGCGTGCTTATCGGCGTAGCAGCAAAAAGAAGAGGGCCGCGAGCCGGCACTGGAAGTGTTTTGGTGTTTTGCCCAGGAGATAAACTCTTTTGGCTGAAATGGTATTAACCTGCACTGCGAATCGTTGTTGGAAAAATACCTGCTCGCAAGACCCCTTACAGCTTGACCTGTGGAGGATAAACGTAACGGATTCTCTTCTACCTTCTCTCCCTTTTCTCTAACATGACCATAAAGAGAGGTAATAAATTTAGAGGCAAGCTCCTGAGGCACGAGCTCCCCCCTAAAACCCGAAGTTATGGAGACTATGATTTGTTTCAATTTCCCTGTACTAGCAATATTAGCATCTTGATACCTAATAAGCCAAAAAAGGGTTGCCCCCATTCCGGTCCCTGAAAAATAGGCTCTAATTTGCTCACGCAATCGACCCAGTACCTTTTCTCTAGTAGGCTTGGGCAGCTCAGAAACAGCCTCTTCTGCCGCTAACCACCAGCTGTTTTCAGGATACTCATGACGAGATTTTCCATGAGGATGGCAAAGGAAACTAACAACCGCATTTTGCCAATATTGATAAAAGAGATTTTGTGAAAAAGCTTCTAAATACAGGCCAGCCATCTTTTGTTGAAATTCAGATACAATCTCATTCTCCTTGAGCCAACTAATCCAATCCCCAAGAGAAATATCCTCCTTCGCATCGGCACCAAATTGACCAAGAGTTTGCTTATCAATGCCCAAGGAAGAACAGAGAACTTTTACGGGGGGAAGGTTCTCTAGAAGAGAAACTTTTTCACGAGAAACCTTCTTTTCTCCTGCAATAGGAGGCATAGTCTCTGGTGGGTAAAAAGAAGATTGCTTGCCATCTATGGTTCTTTCTAAATGCTCTGTAAGCATAAGATCGTTAAAATCACGCACAAAAAATGAAAAAGAGCGCTCCTGCAATTGAGTCAAGAATGATCTAGCATAACAATCCCCCTCTCCTCCCTGCCGGATCCAGGTCAAACAAGAGGAGACACAGACAACGCGAATATCTCTTTCTGAAAGCGGCTCATCACAGCTTTTTTGAAGCGATGCTCGAACAATTCGCTCCCCAATGCTTCCCGAAAAAACCCCCTTTCTACAAATTACGAGTGACTCAATTTGTTGTACAAGTTTCCTGTCATTCCGAAACTGTTTCAATCCACTTGCGATCCATTCTTCAACGCCATCTCTTTGCTCAACTGGACTCAAAAAAACCTTTTCTATCTGAGAAATAGCACTTACGTCGATAGAGCCCGAACTGTCTACCAAACATTGTGCAACATAAAGAGGGAGCAGATTAAGCCGCACTCTACCTTTTGCATAGACTTGCTCTACAGTAAAGGAGGAAAGCTCTGCTTCATAAAGAGCCTTTGCTTCAGAAAGCTGTTTTAGCAGCCTCTCCTGATAATCCTCGATCACTGAAGAAGCAGAACTCGTACCCAACGAGTACACTCTTTCCCGGCCTTTTTTGTGTGGGCTAGAAAGGCCAAGCGTTTTAAACAACTTATCAAAAAAAGAATTTTGTTTAGTGTGGAGGGGGGCTGAACTTTGCACAGTACCTTCCACACTATTAGGTGCGTATGTGGGAGCGAAAACTTTCTCCACAGGATGTACCATTGTTCTTCTCCGAAAGTGGCCCAAACCTACGAGAAAATAGCAAAGATCACATTATTATCAAACTTTTTTATAACGGCGGAAATCCCCCGTCCATGTGACACCCTGGAAAAGGGCCGCGGACCGATTTTTTAGCCATCTTTGGCGCAACGAAATCCGTATGTACCATTAACGGCCCCTGGATTATTTCGATGTCGCTTTGCACAACGCAAGTCCTCTTTCAAACTTTTCCAACAACCGCCGCGAAGTACCCTATATACCCCCTGAACTGGCCCTTTGGGAAAGTCTGGCTCTTGAGCACTATGTTCATAGTAGCTGTATTCATACCAGTCATAGCACCATTCATAGACATTACCCGCCATATCAAAAAGATCGTATCCATTGGCAGGATAGCTCATAACAGCTGTAGTATCGGTGCTAAAAAAGTTTGCCTGTTTTTTTTCAATCTCTTCACCAGTTGGATAGGTTGGGTTTTCTAAACCACCAAAACAGGCCACTTCCCATTCTGCCTCTGTCGGAAGACGCTTACCAACCCATTTCGAATAGGCGATAGCACCATACCAAGTAACTCCAACTACAGGGTGCTGCGCATACCCTCTCTCGATAGTATACCTTCCTGAATTTCTTTTTATTCGGGAGTCTTTGATACGAATGACATCATGATTTTTATGATCTTTTTCACCTGCAAGAAATTCAAGAAAACGAACAAACTGCTCATTGGTAACAGGATGGATATCAATCAAAAAGCTTGAAATACGAACCTTATGTTTAGGCATCTCGTCGCGACACCCTTGATTGGAGCCTCGGTAATAGGCTCCCTCTTCAATCCTTTTCATGTCGGTCAAAATAGGTTCAATTCCATTTGGATCATGCTTCTCAGGAGCAAATTCCGTTACTTGTTTATCATCCATTTGCTCTTTTGCTTGCTGAGTATAGATGGTACGAACAGGAGAGGCAGATGAGGAAGATTTTCTTTCCTCAAAAAGTGGAACCAATTTAGATGGGCGCTTGGAAGGATCTAAGGAAAGACATGAACGAATAATTGTCTCCCAATGAATCAAATTTCCAGATAACCGTCCGCCAAAATCCCATGATCCTTCAGGATAAGAACCCGTCAACATCCAAAATAAGAGCACACCAAAAGCCCAGCTGTCAGCGGCTTTTAGGTTTGACCAGTCCCCCCTCTTTTGTTCCGGAGAAAGAAAATGCATATTTTGAACCAGCGAATCAAGCAACTCCTTGTGCTCTCTCTTTTCCACAGACCCCTTTTGATACGGATCATGTCCGATTTTTGCGGTAAAAAATGGATCTGACAATGAGAGCTGCTCAAGCTTTGCCTTGTAGGTTCGAAGTAAAACACTAGAACAACCAACCATCCGAAAAAGCCCAAAATCAGCAACTTTGATAACAGGATCTGCCGACGGTGACTCAGAGATCATAATGTTTTTGGGTTTGAGATTTCCGTGCGCTACACCACCTTGACACTCTCCACAATTAAAGCTATGGGCAAAATCGAGAACAGCAGCAACCTGCTCGGCAACTCGAATGACTTCTTGTGGGGCCGCTATTCGTCCAGACAAAAATTCCCAAAGAGTCTGGCTTTTTTGTTGGCCATCAACAACGTATTCGGTAGCAAGAAAGTAGACTCCATCAACACAAGTTGCATTATATGTCTTTGTAATTCCTGGGTGTTCAAGAGCGGCCACCTTCATCGTTTCTTCTTCGAAACGCGAAATAAAACCCTGATCTAAAGAAAGCTCCTCAGGTAATATCTTGAGTTCAGCTTGCTTTTTGGTAAATCGGTGCTCGGCGACAAAAGCACGACCCAATGGTCCAAGACCTAAATCCTTTTGAATCAACCAATCCCCTAACATACGGTCCTGCTGTGTCTGCATCTTTTGCTCCTACATCACGTATAAATTTCCCGTTCATTAATACCACGGATCATAGAGATGATTCAAGAGTCTCGAGCTGCTGAGCAAATTCATGCAGTGCTCGGCTGTAGGAATACCACGACCTTGCCTTCGCTATACAACGTTTTGCAAATCCCAAAGATTCTACCTGTAATGCCTGCTCGATCAGATAAAAGCACTCGTTCCTTCGAAGGGGATTTTCCAGAGCTTCCAGGTGCGCTTCCACTTCTTCAAAAAGAATCGATCGTTTTTCTTTGGGGGTAATAAAAACCATCTTCACCAATAAGCTCCCATCAGCTCCTTTTCGTTCGAAAGCTTTCTTGAGGGCATATGTAGCTTTCTCCCTATGATGTATCCTATCAACCTCATGTGGGGACGACTCATAAAGCCTTATATGAAGCACCCCAAGAATTTTCCAGGTGAGATATGAATCGCATCTAAATTGATACGCGTGGAAAAATTTATCAAAAAACTCATAAAACCTTCCACTGTTAGCAAGACCAGCACATACGTACAGTTCTAAAGAGTAGTATGAGGGATTTCTAGAAAAAAGCTCCTCTGATTCGGTGGTAAAATTAATACACTGTTCATATGATGAAAGGGCTCCATCATAAAGAGGAAAGAGAGAATCAAAAACGGCCTGTTCGTGCTCAGACGGAACCTGATTCACAACATTGAGCCCTTCTATCAAAGACACAAATGACGCTAAGGATTCAGTATGTTGTTGATTTGCATAAAGAATTTTAACTCTTTCCTTCAGAAGAAATGAAACAACGCTCATTTCTGACTCGCTCTCAATCCAACCATCGATTGTTTCGAGCGCTCCAGGGTAGTTGCCATCTTTGACATCTCGCCATATTGAGCTTTCTTCACAATGCGTTGGATAAGCGGAAGGCGCAGAAAGAATAGATGCACTTAAAGCAAGAAGAGAGGGGTTAACAAAGAGAAAGGAAAGAAGAATCGGCCACCAACCTACAGTATATACTCTTTTTGTCTTAATAATTTTCCTCATAGCTGTTACCCTGTTTCTGTTTTTCCTCATGTGAGGTCGCAAACACGGACACGCTTTACTAGAGATACATATCTCTGTGCAATGAGCAAAAGCTACCCGTTGACGGTCCTAATTTATGCGTTGTACGCTCGTAGCTTGAAAATTGTAAAGCATCCTCCTCTCAAAGGATAAAAAGAACTAAAGAGAAAAATCATGGACAAACGATCACTTCTTTTCATTATCTGTGTCACCATAGCCTTCATGGGCATAAAGTCCTGGTATACCGAAAAGCGAGAACAGGAGCTTGAAGCGTGGAAGCAGACACAACAAAACCAACCCTCTTCGCAAGAGTTACCTGTTGAGGCGCCTCCTCCTCTCGATGAGAGGGATGTTCACGATACGGTGGGATCCGCTCCTACAGAGCACTTTATACTCGAAAGCGCGTATCAACAGATTGTGTTTAGTTCTAAAGGGGGGGCCATCACCGAAATCAATCTACCTTTTAAAGGTGTCTCCTCGCCCAAAAGCGTTGTCCTGCCAATTGAAGTTGACCGAAAACTAGAAGATGATCACCCAAAAAGATCTCGTTTCCCACTTGTTGAAGCAAAAAAGGCCGACGGTTCTACATCACAATCTATTATAGGTGGCTACTATCCCCTTCTACGAAGAAGTGAGCAAACTCCTTCTAGTCTCTCTATACTCTCTCCATACCCTGAATTTGCCTCTCTCCCTTTTCGTGTTACCTCGTTTACTGATCGCTCCATTACTTTCGAGGCAAGTCAACCGTATAGACGTATCAAAAAGACCTTTTCTTTGCCGACAGATCCTGATAGGTTCCCCTACTGTCTAGATGTAGAGATTACTATCGATGGCAATCGAAAAGATTTATGGATCTCTAGCGGCATCCCTGAAGTTGAGTGGCTTGCCGGGTCTAGTGGCGCAGCACTTAAATATCGAATTGTTCGAGGAACAACTGCAAGCGTTGAACGGGCAGATCTCCCTAAAACAGTTTTTACCAATTCAACACTTCGTCCTGACTGGACCTGCAACTCAAACGGCTTTTTCGGAATTATTCTCGATCCTCTTGAAGGAGAGGGGCCCGGAGTTTCGTTCAACCGAATCTCAGGCGAGGAGGCTTTATCAAGGCTGCTCTTATTTAATGAAGCCCGCCATCGATACTCAGCAAAAGATCTCCCTGGATTTGAGGCGCGAATTCCCTTCTCAGTACATAAACCGACGATGCGTTTTCGTTTTTTCGCGGGTCCTTTTGCCGATTCTGTTCTAACGACAATTGACACTAATAGCCTAGAAGAGTACTCCAAACCAACCAATTATCTCTCATGCCAAACTTTTCACGGATGGTTTTCCTTTATCTCCGAGCCCTTTGCCAAATTTCTGTTCTTTATAATGAAGCTTCTTCACAAGGTTTCTGGCTCATGGGCACTCTCTATCATTCTCGCAACTGTTGTCCTGCGAATTCTCCTTTACCCTCTAAACAGATGGTCGATGAAATCAATGAAGGCCATGCAAGAGATAGCACCCCAAATTAAGGATATTCAAGATCGCCACAAAAAAGATCCTGCAAAAGCACAGATGGAGATCATGACTTTATACAGGGAAAAGAAGGTGAACCCTTTTTCGGGTTGTCTTCCTCTTCTCATTCAGATGCCCTTCTTGATAGGAATGTTTGACTTACTTAAGTCAACTTTTGAACTTCGAGGCGCCTCTTTTATTCCTGGGTGGATTTACGATCTATCAGCACCAGATATTCTTTTTGAATGGTCATTCCATATTCCCATAATCGGCGATGAATTTCACCTTCTCCCGATTCTTCTCGGTGCTACTATGTGGCTTCAGCAGTATTTTTCATCAACATTGCCAAAGAATCCCCAAGACTGGACTGATCAACAACGCCAACAACGTGTTATGGGCAATGTCATGACCGTCGTAATGACGGTTATGTTCTACCATTTTCCCTCTGGACTTAATATTTATTGGATCTCATCAATGCTCCTTGGTATCCTGCAACAGGTGTGGACAAACAAAAAGAAATAATAACGTCTGTTAGGGAGAATATGTGACACAGCACAATGCCCTAGATACTACAACTGTTGAAGCGTGGAATCAGTTTCTAAAGCGCCTTGAAAGAGAGCTAGGGAAAGATACTGTCGAGCGCTGGACTGCCACGTTGCGTATAAAAAGGGCAGGCTATCGACGACTTACACTTGAAGCCAAAGACTCCTTCCAAGCCCTGTGGTTTGAAGAACATATTCGCCCAAAGGTCTCCGCCTGTGTTGACCCTATGGGAGCCCCTATTCGCATTACATTGCAGACAAGCTCAACTGCAAAAAAGCCTAAAACGAAATCCCAGGACGCACCCGAGCAGTTCAGACTAAACTTTCGAGACCTCAACCCAGCTTGTACATTCGATACGTTTCACGTACAACAGGAAAATCTTCTTGTCATCAAGCTTCTCGATGAGATGTGTGCTCATCTTTGTGCCGCTCGTCTCAAAGATCTTTCCACCCTTACCGTATCTGAATCATCCCACCCTTCTCCCAATCCACTCTACATTTATGGATCAACTGGTTCGGGGAAGACACACCTGCTCACAGCAACGGCCCATCGCCTCCAAAAGGCGGGATTGACAGTTGCTATGGCCCGGGCTGAACTCTTCACAGAGCATGTTATCAAAGCAATCCGTGCCGGGGAGATGGCCCATTTCCGCCAGCTTTGGCGAAACTGCGACGTTCTCATGCTTGATGACGTACACCTTCTTGCTCGAAAAACAACAACGCAAGAGGAGTTTTTTCACACTTTTAACACCCTTCATATTGCTGGGAAACAGATTATTCTCGCAGGAAACTGTCAACCAGGACAGCTGCAGTTTATTGAACCTCGACTGGTAAGTAGGTTTGAGTGGGGCCTTGTACTACCTGTCCATAGCCCCCCAAACAAACTCTTCTCTCCCCTTTTGGAAAAACGGGCCTCTCTTCTTAACTTTCCTCTCACCCCCACTATAACCAACGAGCTGGCTTCTCTTTTCCCCTCGAGCTTTAAATCATGCATGCAAGCGCTCGAAACACTCATTATGCGGCTGCGTCTTGGCACTTCTGGTCACAAAAATGAAAAGGTTTCTCTTCCCAAGCTCAAAGATCTCTTGGCAGACCTTATTGGACAAGAGAGGCGTTCTGCTCTTTCTCCTGAAAAGATTCTGAATATCACCGCGGAATCTTACGGCATAACAAAACAGGATCTGCTCCTAAAGTCGCAAAATAGAGAGTTTGTTCTTCCACGGCAAGTGGCTATGTACCTTGTACGCAAGCATCTTAAGCTTCCCTATATGAAAATTGGCGATCTCTTTCAAAAAAACCACTCAACGGTTATGTCATCTGTACGTCATATCGAGAAGATGATCTCCGATCAATCTACAGATGTTGGAAGTTCAATTGCTTCCATTGAAATCAACCTTACTGGACTAAATACTTGAAACCTCTCCACAAAAACGCGATTTCATGGCATACTGTTTGACTTCCAAGTTTTATCGGAGCATAGCGCAGCTTGGCTAGCGCGGCTGCTTTGGGAGCAGTAGGTCGGGGGTTCAAATCCCTCTGCTCCGATCGGTGGCGCACTTGTCCTCTTAAATGGGTTAGGTGCGCTTTTTTAAACCCCTGATGTGTCATGGCCTCTCACATAGGCTGGCTGCAGAGGCTATATACAGGTAAGATAAACCATGACTTCCTATTTTACATGGGATCCGCCTAGGGTAGCCTTCACGCTTCCCTATTTTGACCTTCCCATCTACTGGTACAGTCTCTTCTTTGCCGTGGGCTTCTACGGAGCCTTTCTTATTGCGCGCTCTCTTATGCGAGGCTATGACAGTAGTCATGATAAAAAACGCAGTTATCACTACGTAGATAGACTAGCTCTATACTGCTTTATTGGTCTTCTTATCGGAGCACGGCTTGGCCACGTCCTTTTCTATGACCTTTCGTACCACATCACCAATCCACTTGATATTCTTAACTTCCGTCAAGGCGGACTCTCGAGCCATGGTGGAATCTTTGGTCTTTTCATCGCTCTTTTCCTTTTCAAGAGAAAAAACAAAGAGTACCCATCCCTTGCTATCGTGGACATACTTGATCTTTTGGCCGTTTCTTCAGCATGGATGGCTACATGTATTCGAATCGGAAACTTCGTCAACCAGGAAATCGTTGGCCTTCCTACATCTGTACCGTGGGCTGTCGTTTTCCAATCTCCTCTAGATGCTACCGGTGGCATCCCGCGCCATCCAACACAATTGTATGAAGCTCTTGTTTCTGCTGTTTTATGTGCTGCCATGATGTTGTACGGAAAAAAAGGAAGGTGGGCCCAAAACGGCCGAGTTGCGGGATGGTATCTTCTTATTCTTTTTATCTTTCGCTATCTCATTGAGTTTTTCAAGGTTCCACAAAGCGGTTTCGACTCCCCACTTTTCTCCATGGGGCAACTGCTTACCATTCCGGTTTTGATCTTTGCTCTGTTTCTTATACTCAGAAGAGTTACTCACAAACAGAGCCATACATAAGCAATTTACAAAAAAGACAAAATCGAATTAAAATTAACTCTCTTAACAAGGAAAACTATAATGTCAATATCGTCAACTAGTGTTCAATTTTCTCAAGAACAAGCGTCCACACGACATATCATCGAACACAGCTTCCTCAATGAGCTACGCAAATGCTCCATCAGCTATACAAAAATGTCCGAAGGCCTACTCCAACTGGAACTCACGCCGACGGTTGCTAGTAGAATCAATCAGATAGCCAAACAGATAGAACGCCAAAAAGGATGGACCCCCTCTTTAGAGGCTACTTGCACCAAGAATATTTGGAGTATAGGTATCTCAAGGAATCGCCCCAGTAAAATGGCATACAAAGTTATTGGTAAGAAAGCCACAAAGGGCTGGCTCCACCAACAGATGCTTGACCTACGGGTCACGGTCTGAGATCATAGGAACAAACCTCACTCCACCGCCGATTTCGCTCTTAAGGGATCCATCCTTTTCTCGGTGAATGATGACTAGCTCTTGGATAAAGCTGTCTCCCACGGGAGCAACGAAGATTCCTCCTGGAGCAAGCTGATCGATAAGAGGCTTGGGAGGATGAGAACAAGAACAGGAAACAATTATAGCGTCAAACGTTTGACCGGGATCTCCCTCGTATCCATCAGCACACTTTATGTGTACATTCTTAATTTCGGCCTCGCTGAGAGCGTTACGGCTTTCGATACATAGAGGTTCTATTCGTTCAATACCCACAACCTCTTTAAAAAGGTGAGAAGCAACGGCAACAAGATAGCCTGAGCCAGAGCCGATTTCGAGCAACCGTTTGGAACGATCGGGTTGTACCATCTCTAACATAAGGGCCACAACGTAGGGCTGACTTATCGTCTGCCCATGGCCAATAGAAACAGGATAGTCCCCATACGCCTCACTCCAGTATTCTTTTGGAACAAAGAGGTGGCGCTGGACTTGACCAAGGGCGGCTATTAAAGCTTTATTGGTAACCCCACGAGCAATAATCTGACGCTCTACCATCTGCTGACATTCTCTTTCGAACATACGCTGTTTCCTCTCCACTTTTAACCCACGTGTCTACAGCTGCATTCGGCAGAGAACCAAAAAAACCGATCCGGCCAAGACAAGATATACACCTAAATGCAAAGAAGTGATAACATCTCACTCGTTGTGCTCACCGATACATATAGACACCCTATCGGAAGATGCTCTTTTGTGGAAATAGTTGCTTTTTTACACTAGATTAACAAAAAAGAGGCGCAATAGAGGGTGACCACGCGTGTTTGCACATGGGGACCCGCGGGTAATATTTCGTCTCTCCCAATAGGGATGGTACTTATGCGTGCTGTTGTAGCGCTGATTGCAGCTCTTTTCATCTCACTTCCCGGCTTCGGAGGGGAGGGGGAACGTCCCTACCTCATTACTCTTTACGGTTCGCGAGGTTCTGGACGGACACTTGTCAATGTTCGCCTACGACAAGACTATGCACTTCCGAATATCTCTCTGGCACCCCTCTTAACCAACCATCTTTTAGAAGAGACCACCCTTGGCAAAAAAGCGCACGAATTTGAAAAGAATGGGGGAGAGTTTCCCCAGGAACTTTGCCTTTCTATTATCTACGATCGACTTGAACAACCAGACGCCTCTCATGGGGTACTCCTTGAAGAATTTCCCAGCTCCGTAGAACAGGCAAAATTGTTACATGAAAAGCTGAAATCAAAATTCAATTTTCTTGCAATCATGATTGAAACCACTGACGATTGGCTCATCCAGAGGGTGCAAAACCGCTTTATCTGTCGAATGTGCGGACGGGTCTATGACACTCCCTCTCCTCCAACTCAAAAAGGAGTATGTGATATCTGCTCAGGCCCGCTTGAACAGCGTCTTGAAGATTCAGCAGATCTGATTCGATCTCGGCTCGATGCCTATATAACAAAAGTCACGCCTGTTCTCGAATACTACAAAGCAGCCAACATACTTGCCACCGTACGTGGAGAACGAAAGCTTGAAGATGTTTACCAGGAGGTCCTTTCGATAGTTGAATCTAAAACAAAATTGATGGGGCAAAAAACAAAACATTCAAAACGCAACAAGTTATTTTCACAGGAAGGCACATAGTTGCCTTTAGTTTTTCTCAGGCGAGGACCACACCATAAATTCTAGGTAGGTGCGTTGGCTAGATTATCTCCGAGGCTATGCTATCGTAGAGGACCCTTCCCTGATCTGTGAGCATCAAAATCCCATTATGATTAGTGATAAGGCCCCACGAGGTAAGCTTTGCTAAAGTATCTTTAAGATCTGCGTCTCCCTTCCCCCAAGCTGCCTCTGCTTCAGAAAATACAACTCCCTCAGTCATGCGAAGCCCAACTGCTATCATTTCCCGCAAGCGATCCGAAGTCTCATCGACAAAATCTATGGCAAGCTCCTCACGTTCAAGAGCGCTGCAATATTTTTTTAGATTCGAATAATTGGAAAACCTCTTACCGTCAAAAAAGCTAAACGCTGAAGGTCCGAATCCTAAAAATTCTCTTCCCTTCCAGTATCCAACATTATGTTTCGAAATAGCACCTGCGCGAGCAAATGCCGATATTTCGTACTGTGTGAAGCCGTGGGCAGCTGTCTTCTCAATGGCCATCTTATACATTTCAAGAGCCACTTCATCTTCAGGCTGCTCGATCCGTATCGCCTTTTCTTTCCTGTGCCAAACGGAATTGGGCTCTACAACGAGGTTATACAGTGATATATGGTGGAGGGGCAAACGACAGGCAGAGAGTAACGAATGCTCCCAAAAGGTTAATGTCTGAGACACAAGCTCATACATGAGATCTATAGAGATGTTAGAAAAATCAGCGGAGATAGCTTCATCAATAACTCTATACACATCTTTTGATCTGTGCGAACGACCGAGAATTTTCAACTCATGGTCGTTGAAAGATTGAACTCCTAAACTAAGCCTATTTATTCCTGTCTGCCTGTATTCGATTAACAAATCCTTGGTGGTACTTTCTGGATTTGCTTCGAGAGTTATCTCGCAATCATTTTGGAGTGGTGGAAGATGATCTAAAATAGCCTGGATACGTTTGGGCTGAAGAAGAAACGGTGTCCCACCACCAAGGTAAAGGGAAACAATTCGACGATTAAGAAAGAGGGGTATCCTGAGATCAATCTCTTTAAGAAGAGAGTGCAAGTAAGCATCTTCCCACTCTTTTGTTGGAACCACAGAATAAAAATGGCAATAAGGACACTTTTTTCGACAGAAAGGAACATGAATATAGAGGCTTATCTCTTCGTTCACATCCTACCATTCATCGGCATCTGGATCGCGAATTCCTCCTCGGCGCCAACGGCTTTTGTCGCTAAAGTAGGACTCATCTTCCAACTCTTGAGGGCGCTCGGGCTCCTCTACCGTTACCTCTTCAAGTCCAGTTGCCACCTCTGCTTCAAGAACCTCTGCCTCGCTATCGTGAACAGTGGTTGTCTCTTCAGTGATATATGTCTCCATATCGAATCCAGAGTCTGTCATCCCAGAACCCGACTCTGACATATCGATATCGGGAACCGTGGGAACATCACTATATCCGGGCTTTCCAGCGACGCGTTTAGGAACGATAAATTCTTCTCCTTCACCACCATCTTTCAGGAATTGAAGCCGCTCTTTCTCCTCTTCAATCTTTTCCTGAAGCTGACGAATCTCTTCGGAGTGTCGCTCCATATCCTTTTTGGGTACTAGCCCAAGCTGAAGCCACTGTTCAAGATCACGAAGCTCTGCTTCAAGCTTTCGCAACCGTTCACTTTTTACAGCTTTCATTCACTATCCCCACAAAAAAGTTAGAAAACCCTACATCTCATTTTACAAAGAAGCGGGGGGACATTTTGCCAAAAATCAGCTTTTTTGAAACCCCTAGTAAAATAGAGGGCAAAATTAAACCAGAAAAACAGTCTAAAGACCACCTCTCAACACATCTCAATGAGAGCCTAATTTTTCTTTGCGGGCCTCTTCATCCCTTTTTTGGATTTTTTTTTCAAGTAAAAATGGGCATTGCGTCATTTGCGAAGAAAAAGTTCTCTGTACTTGAGAGCCTTGGGTAGCCTGAACACAGTCGAGCAAGAGCACATAAAAACTACGCTCTAAGAATGAGCTGGTAGCTGCTAGGAAAAGCAATTTTTCAATTGTTGCGTGCAGATCTCTTTGGGCGTGATGTTAGGGGGGTTACACCTGATCGAGAATAGTCCCTACCTCGGAAGAACCGCAAGAAATAACCCATTTCATAGCAGCATCAACGGGGATATTGGTAGCCACTACATTTTTCTTAGGACAAAGGAGTAAAAATCCAACCGTCGGATTTGGTGTGCCCGGTAGATAAACCGACACAAACTCCTGTGGTATCTCACCGTCCGTTGCAAGAAGCATTTCATTGGTCACTACCGCCAATGCCTTTTGCCCTGGTGTTGGAAAGGGAAACCAAACAACGCGAGAGAAGGATGATTTTCTTCCGGAGAAAATCACACCGATAAAATCTCGGCAAGACTTATAAATGGTACTCACAAGAGGAACCTTAAGAAGAACCCTTTCAACACCTCGCCAAGCAAAGTGCAAGAAAAACCACCTACTCAAAAAGCCGATGACAAAGAGTCCGAGAAAAAGTCCTAGAAGAATCAAAAGCGTCGTTGTCCCATGCAGCATCTGCTGCTCTGTAAAGATCCACCACCCGTTTTGAAAAAGCCCAAAATTTCCCAATACAGCCTCTATTCCAGCTTTAAACGGCTGTGTAACGAATCGAATAAAAAAAGAGAGTATCCAGATAGTGATGGCCAGAGGAAGTAAAATGACAAGCCCTGTTAAAAAACGCTGTTTCATGTTTGCACAGACTCAGTAGAAGTTTGAGAAACCTGTTGTAACCCAGACGAATCAGGAAGGAGGGCTCCAGCAGAGATAATATATCGAAAGGCCTCTTCGATAGATAGCTTAAGAGGTTTTACCTTTGAACGTTCGTACATGACAAGGTAGCCGGAAGTTGGATTTGGAGTGGTTGGCACAAATACAGGAACACGGTCAAAGGCATTGGGAGCCTCCCTGGCCACAAGCCCGATTGTCCAACATTCTTCATGAGGAAAGGGAACGAGAACAACCTGCTTGAATGCCCTATTGTCAGAGTTTAAAACAGTCTGTATAAGCTCTTGTGAGGTTTTATACACACTACTGATAACAGGAATCCTATGCAAGATGGTGTCGCCGGCACGCATTAAATATTTAAAGACAACATACCGACCAATGATGCCTACAAGAAGGATAAAGAGAAAAAGAAAGGCGAGAACAAGAAGACGGCTAATCCAAAAAAGAGCCTGCTCGGCACTCATGAAAAGAAAGGGAACTCCTTTGAGTCCAATGGATCTCAATAGTCCCTCGGCCATCCCAATAAACGGATCTGTAAGCCAATTGACAAGAAACGACACAATCCAAAAGGTAAGGGCCAGGGGCAACAGCATCACAAGCCCTGTCATAATATGCTTTTTCACGTTTCCTTTCACTCCTCAATAGCAATTCTATCTCGACAACTTCCAGCTCACCTGTTGAGTAATGAGATCTACCGACATACATATAACACGAATCCTTTCACCACAACGATAAAAATTGCCAGTATACTTTCCATCAAGTTGGTTATTTTGATCATCAAAGACAAAGTAGTCATCTTCCAGCTGCGAAACATGCAGAAGCCCCTCAAGCATGAGCTCAACAACATCGAAACACACCCCGAAAGGTTTAACGCGTGTTATAATGGCCTCGTACCGCTTTTGTGATTGCTCTTTTTTATATTGAGAGAGAAGTCTAAGCTTTTTCAAATTACGTACAGATGACTCTGCTCTGGCACTCACGCGCTCTTTTTCAGAAGCATCTGCGCAGACAGCAACAACGGCTTCTTTGGTTAATTTCTTCTCAAACAAGAGACGATGAACAAGAAGATCAACATACCGACGAATGGGGCTAGTGAAATGACAGTAGTGTTCAAGCCCAAGGCCATAGTGACCGATATTGTCAACTGAATAACAGGCAAGCCGCATGCTTTTAATATAGCTAATTGCTAAATGGGAGGCGTATGCAGAACCTTCAGCTTCCAAGAAAAGATCCTGAATCTGGTGGGGACTGGGAACTTTGGGAAGAGAAAAACCAAACGTTGTAGCCAGAGAGGAAAAATTCTGCAAACTCTCTGCAGCTGGCGACTCGTGAATCCGGTAGGAAAGATCCTTTCCCTTTTTGGAAAGATATATAGCGACAAGCTCATTTGCTTTGAGCATAAACTCTTCTATCATCTGGTGAGTGATATCGTATTGCACTGTCTCAACAGCTAAGGGAAGACCCGTGGAATCTACCTTTACAACAAGTTCTGGAATATAAAGCTCGACACTGCCGCGCTGTCTTCGCACCTTTTTTAAAAGATTGCAGACCTCAACCATGAGGTGAAGCAAAGAAGCAAATGGGCTCTTTACCTCTCCGTCCAAAACAGCCTTGGCCTCTTTATATGTGAATCTCTTTTTACTCTTGATAATGGTTCTCTTTATATCGCAGCGCTCCACCTCACCTTCACTATCAAGATCTATCAAAACAGAGACAGCAAGCCTATTAACATTCGGCTTTAAAGAGCAAAGTTGTTCTGAAAGCCCCTTAGGAAGCATCGGAACACAAGCATTTGGGAAATAAGTGGAGTTACAGCGAAGAAGCGCCTCTTTGTCAAGTAGAGAGTTTTGCTTCACATAGTAAGAGACATCGGCAATGTGAACACCGAGGCGGTATCCATTACCCCTCCGTTCTAGGGTAATGGCATCATCAAAATCTTTGGCAGTATCAGGATCTATGGTCACACACTCGAGATGACGAAGATCGACCCGTCCTTTAAGATCAGACGCAGAGACTCGTGTTCCAAACTGGCTTGCCTCATCGATAACCTCTTGTGGAAACTCAGCTCTAATCTCATTTTCCAATACGGCAAATTGAACATCCAACGAAGGATCCGAGATGGGACCTAACACGTTAGAAAGGGAACAAGAGACGGGCTCACCATTTTTACCCCAAGAGACAATATCGAGAATAACCCTGTCTCCCCTTTTTATTTTATGTCCCTTTTCCAGCAAACAGAGGGCGTAACGGTCCTCACCAAGGAGTGAGGAGTAGACTTCAGCAGATTTTTCCGAAACAAAAAGAACGACTCCTACCAGCTGCTCTCTTTTACGACTGATAATTGAGATAACTTTCCCTTCAGGGCCCTTTTGCGGCAACTGTGAAGGCTGTACCAAAAGCTCTACGGTATCGCCATCGAGAGCGCCGTTTAGATACGGTTTTGGAACAAATACATCCTCTTCGGGATTTTGTTGATTTACAAATCCAAACCCGCGAGGATGAACGGAGATTGTCCCTTGTATGATTTTCTCATTTTCAAAAAATCGATGCCTTTTCTTCGATGAGAGGGAGTGGTATTTTCTTCCCTTTACACAAAGTTTTCCCTCTTCTACCAGCTGTGCCAAAACCTTCCCAAAAAGAGAAACCTGCTCAGGAACAATCCCCAGCCTTGAAATCAACTCATTCTTTGTTTCTGGCTTGTACCCCTTCCCAGCAACATATTGGGCCGTCACCTTCAATAGATTGGTATAGAGCCTCTCTTTTACTTTCTTTTTTGCCATCTTTCTCACTACAAATCGTTAGAGTGCTCATTATAACTCAAGTTGCGCCCTATCCCTTTTCAGGGTTGGCTGCGACAAATAATTTACTTCGCGTTACTCCCCGGCAAGGTAAAAACCTTGTCTTCGTCGCAACACTTGTGCCTTATTCGTCTCGCTCAGCCCTTAAAAGGGATAGGGCGCAGCTTAAGTTTATACATAAATGTAGGCTTCTTCAACACAAATTGCTTAGACCCTCTATCCGCTAAGTGATGGGGAAAGATACACCTGTTTCTCCTGCAGCCAGTCTGTGTAACAGATAGGGCGCAACCTGGGTTTTAATTCTGACACATTAAATTTAATTTGACGTTTTATCAAAAAAAATAGATATAAAATCTTTTTAACGAAAATTTAAATATCTCTGAAATACACACAAAACTCTTTAGAAGAAAAAAGAGGGTGAGATGAGGAAGAGATAACAAAAAACATACTTCAAATTATTAATATATAACACAATTACAGGAAAATAATAATGACACTACCCATTCCAGAACATATTCCGCACAAAACCGAAGATGATTTACAACGAATTTGCGAAACCCACTCTCTATATCATCTACCGCGCACACCTCCCGCTAAAATCCCCAAATCATACAATACGGTTTGCTCCGGAGTGCAATTTGGCTCGCTTGGTAGCCAAGGACAAGAGCAGATAATTTCCCCTCTTAGGCACCGCCACCTCAAGGCAGTGACGGGGAAGATAAAGCTCCTTGTCTTTCAAATACAACAGACGCTACCAATTGCTGCCCAGCGAATAAGCTTGGCCAGGATGTGTATCAAACAGCTCCTACCCCCTCGAATTGAAGAGCTCCTCACCAACAAGTATGCGTTCAAAGAAACATGGCTGAACATTCCTGAAGGCACATACACCGCTCCCTTTGCCATTACTATCCCCCATCCTATTTATTACCGACAAAATCGCCAAGGGGAACTTGAAGTTGAAACAATCTTATCTCGATTTGGCAAAGGCGGGATGAAGGCCGTCGAAGAAACCCTTTCTGTCAATGGAGAGGGAGCCAGACGAATCGCAAAAGCGTACCCTAAAGACAGTACAATTTCTTTTGAAGCATTTCACGAAAGCATGGAACGCGAACTCAGTGTTCTTGAACAACTAAAAAAACAAAACGTCCTCAAGATTGCATACATCACAAAACGAGACTATCCTGAAGGTCCTGCCTATGAGATGGAACCGTGTGTTGGTGATCTCCATATTTACTACGCCTCCTCATGGAAAAATGCAAACCCTCCCCCAAATTATTTTGATAACTGCACATTAATTGCATATGACATTGCTCAAGCCCTCACGCAAGTTCATGCGGCTGGTTGGTTTCACGGAGACTTAAAACTGGCAAATATTCTCTTAAAAAGGGAGGATGGTCATCCCCTTGTCTCAGATTTTGGTTTTGCGGGAAGAATCGGGATAGACTATACCCCAAGGGCAACACCTGGATATATTCCTCCCGAACTCCTCGAGACAGACCTATGCCTAGGCGATAGCGCACTTGATATGTGGCAATTTGGCGTGATGCTTTACCAGTTATTTTTCTCTTTCGACCCTTTTGGAAAAGCACAAGAACGCCTTCCAGAACAGGTAACCAGAGAGTGGATGGAATGCGCCATAACAAACATTGAAAGGTGGAAGAGCTATTTGGACGGGCAATGCATTCAAAACTTTTTGCACACAGCTGACATCATAGCTCTTATTAAGGGGCTCCTTGCCACTAATCCAAGGCAAAGAACAAGCGCTGCCCAAGCTCTCAGCCGCCTCGGAACCATACTTAACCTTCCAAAAACAGCGCCCCCTCCTATTCCGACGAGGTATTGGCAAGAAACGAATCCTCACGACAAAAATTCCCCCAAACCACATGAATACTTCATACCCAAACATCACGCGAGAGAGACTGAAAAATGGAGAACAAAACCCCTTCCTCCAACACCTGAGGTCTCTCCAGGGAGTTCTGCGTAACTGCAGATCCACACTTTTCTCAGTAACACTATTAAAAAAACATTTGTTGCCATTTAATTTAACTATTTGAGAATAAGAAGAACTGTAAAGACCTAAATAGGAGACCCCCTAATTATGATTGTTACATTAGCAATTCTTTCAATAACTCTACATACAATTGCATACAGTGAAAACAGCGATTCGTTTGTCTCCCCTGCAATTCCCCCCTCTACAATAGCGCCTCCCTATTCTGAAATAGTCGATTTTTCCAAATGGGATATTCCCCTTCAAAAGCTTGAAATAACAGCAAGTGAATACAGGGCAGACGCCCTAAAAGACCACGCAAAAGCGTATGAACTACTCCGCTGTGTGAAAGACGTGCTTCTCAAGGACCCAATCGTCAAAGTACTAGAAAGTGTCCAACCTAAAACGTACGAATACAATCGATCGGGAAAAGATCTTCCCGGTGTAGAGCTAGCAGCAAGTGACGTCCAAGTAGACGGCCAACGATTCATTCTAGCGGGGCTTCCTAAAGACCTAGAAACTGCGGCACAATATTGGAATGTAATCTTAAAGCAACAATGCCTCCTCGTTGTCTCCGTGCTTGACTCATCAGAGGAACCGGATCAATGTAATAATTTTTGGAGACAACACAACCTTGAACAGATGACTTTGCTCAATGGATGGACAATTTCCGAAAAAGACCGTGAATTAATTATAGAAGGTAAAAAACAAGAAAGGGGCACCCCAGCAATTATCAAAACGACCCTTCTTGCCACAAATGGCAAACTAGAGAGAACCATCACGCACCTTCAATATACGGGCTGGTTCAACTACACTCCCTTTCCTGATGAGGCCGTTTTTCAAGTGCTGCTCAACCACATGCTCGTAATTAGCCCTACAAAGAGCATCCCCATTGCCATCAACTGTCATGGAGGAATTGGACGAACGGGAGCAACAGCGGCAGTCTTCGTCCTTGAAAGACAGATTGCGACAGCAGTAGCCGAAAACAGAGAAAATAGGTATCGAGTGAACCTTGCAAATATAATCTATATGCTTCGAAGACAGCGTCAGGGAGTTCTTGGCAATCCAGGAAACGTTTCAAAAATCTATTCTGTCCTGGCAAAATATCACAAAGACCTGCTTGCCTCAACATATCAAAAGGCCACATCCAGCCCTTAAGCCCCTGATGTGGCCTACCTCTTACATAGACTTAAGTGAAGGGGAAAAGAGGAGAGTGTTTCGACAAAGCTAAGATTTGGCAAGAAGATAGACGAAGTACATTTTCTTCTGCAGCCCGTCTGTGAGAGAGATAGGTCGCTATCGGAAGTTAAAACCTAAGTTGCGCCCCACATCACGCTTAGAACCGATCTGCACATAACAGGTGAAACATTAATTACTTCGGGCAAGTATTACCCTTCACCACTTAACGTTTCACTTGTCACGTTCGATTGTGTTCAAGCGTGATGTAGGGGTAACCTGGGCTTAAACAGCCAAACAGATCTTATCACCCTCTTTTCGACACTGAATATGTCTATCAAAATCTACAATAAATTCAGCCGCGCATGCAAGCGAAAGAGTACCCAAAACAGCGCCACCAATCCAATTACCTGTGCAAAAACAGGCACAGGAAAAGACCCCACTTGCTACAAAACACACCTTTTGAAGCGGCCTGGGAATTTTGGGAGTACACTCAATGAAGCAGACATCGTCGACTCTATTGTCGTTGTTCGAAATTCTCGCATCTTGTGCTGAAATATACACCATACTCGTCTCCCTAAATAGTTAATTTCATGTTGAGCTGTATCTTTCTTAAAAAAAAGCGGTATCCAAAACCTCTTTCTCGCTCGCAATGGATTCAATAGAAATCAATTGAAACAACTTTCAGAAGCAATATATTTGTGATTCGGCCCAAAGTTTGCGACAGATAAGACCACTTTGTGTTTGTCCCCGCCTGCGGCACAAGACCATCACATATCACTAGGAGCGCAGTATACCCAATATCTGTCTTTTGAGGTAGAGCATCATCTCATCATTTCGCAGATAAAGCAGTGATCAGCGGCTCGTCATATCACCCTGTTACCGCTAACACAAATGAGGGAGCAATGGGATCTATATGCTCGTTATTCCCTAACTCTCCTACAATAAGAAGCTTATATCAATAGCCCCAGGAAATTAAAGTATTATATTGACTTTATTCTTATATACTATAGATACGAAAGGATTTTACGTTACATAGCAGTAATGGTTGGTAATTTGTATTTAGATTGAAACCCAAGTGTCTACCTATCTTCAGCATTGGGTTTTTGTTGTAATCGAAAAAAAATATAATTTGAAGGAACATGAAATGACAATTGAGCCCGACATTCACAGAGAAGAACGGCTTAGGGCGGGTTTTCCGAGAGCGTGTCATTCGGAGAGCCAAATATTTGCCTCCACCTCTCGTCCCCACATTCAGCGCTCTGCCTCCACAGGAAGTATAGGCCACTACTCAGATGGAACAAAGAGCGATGAAAGGAGAACATCAGAGAGGTTGTGGAACGAGCTTGCTCAAAAAGTTTCTGCTCTTATTGACGGCCTACCGCCCGGAACACTAGAAAGCGGGCGTGCCTGTGAGGGGCTTATAAATCTCCAACGATTTGTACAGCCTAGAATATGTCTTCTGCTCACATACGCTTCAGCACGTAGTGCCAACGGTCATACATGGAACAAAATCACTCGAAAATCGCTCAACGGTAGGCCCCCCCATTCCATATATTTTCGCCTGGAACCGATAACTAAAGAGTTAGAGGTCATAATACGTATTGGTAATCTAGGAAGAGGCACTGATAAAAAAATTCACGAGCTCCTATTTGTCTCAGAAAAATTCGGAGCACGGATTGTGGCGGTTTTCAGACCATGTATAAAACAATTCTCATCACTGCATCAGACTGCTTTACACCAAGGGATCATACAAACCAGCACGATGCCCACCTCCCCGCTTAGCATCAGTCAACTCCAGAAACTAACTCCCTTTGACCTAATGATGAAAAAAGAGATCGATGTGCTCGAAGAGCTATACAGTGCGGGAGTTCCCCACATCGCAAAAATAGAAGCGATACCACTTCGCAACAAAACACACTATACAACTACAACCGGCACATGTGACCTTTTTACATATTTAACAGGACTCATGGATAAACCGATTGATGAAACATACTACACACAGATACATCACTTTGCCCTCCGCCTTCTTGAAACACTCTCGGCAATGCACTTACGCTGTAAAAGAGTCCATCACGACCTCAAACTTGAAAATATTCTTGTCTCAACAACCCCATCACTATCCGATCTTCAACTCATAGATTTTGCCTCTTCTGTTCTAGTTGGCACACCAAATGAAGGGTATGTAGGAAGCCCTGGATACATACCCCCCGAATTGCTGGAATGGCATAGATGTACAGCTTCAACCAAAACGGATATGTGGACGTTTGGGGTAATCCTCTATATTTTTTTAAAATTCTATAACCCCTTTTTACAGATCCAAAAAAGCCCAGAAGGGATATACGAGTGGGGAGAGCTCTTTATGACAACGCTCAAAGGAGTACGGCAGGAACTCGACAAAAAGGGGGGGGAGGAAAACTGGCTTCTTTCCAGACTGTTGGATGAAACCCCAAAAAACAGGCCTGAAGCCGATGAAGCTCTTTCCATACTTGGACGGCTCTACGATCCCAACAACAAGAAGGAGACACCCCATGGCCAATGACCTCTCCCTCTCTCGAACAAGCGTTTCATGCGAACTACCGCAGACTAGAACTCTTTTCACAGAAGAAGAGCTCGCTTGTACTCAGCCGCGTAGGCACTCTTCAGCACCACACACCCTTATTACTGCCGAAGAAAGCAGACCAGCAGCTCTACCAGCATTGCAACAAAGATTCTTTGATGAACTGGTCTCAAAAATCGAGGCCTTTATGAAAACAGAAACATTCTTTTCAGATGAAAAAGATCGGATGAGAAGGACAAAAAGACAACTTACACAGACTGTATCCCGCACGCTTCCTACCCTTTTCACCAGTGCTGATGGACTACGGGGAACGTGGCAAAAGGTTCAAGGCCCAAGGCTATCTATGCCTACTCACTATCCCATATTGAATGGAACAGACGGAACTCGATGTAACTGGAGGGCTGTACCCAAATCACCGCACAGACTATTCCACATTCATCTTCGTCAACATCCGGGTCGTGGAGCTCTGGAGATGCGCTTTCCTCTCAAAAAAATAGCAGGAGGTGGGGGCGAAAAGCGAATAAAAGAGCTGTTATGTGTGAACTCCGAAAAAGCTGACCGACGTGTGCGCATGCTTGTGCCCAAGAAATGGGGCATAAAAGAATTCAAAAGAAGGACGCTTGCACAGATTGAGGGGCAGCGCACACTTCTATCTGAAGAGGTCTATGCTGCCATTAAGGCCGAAATTTCTTCCATCAGAGCTCTTAACAAAGGCACCATATTCTCTCTGATTCAAAGACTTTCTGCAGATGTAAGTGCTGCTACTGCGAAAATAATAAACCAGATCATCGATGATCTAAAAACTATTGATAAAAAACATGATCAGCTCGTCTTCGAAGTCGAGGTCATCAATTTTTTAATACGAAATGGCGTTCCCAACCTCCCTCTCTTTGAACGACTTGGAGATGAAGAAGAAACAGGATTTACTACGGAAAGTTGCGTTTGCGACATGAACGACTATCTCTGCAGCGCCTGGCAAGCACAGCCCGACCCTTCATATTTTCAAACAATTTCTACCCTGGCTCGTCATCTCATACATACCGTTGCAGGCACACATCGGTGTGGGATTGTTCACCTGGATATCAAACCGGAAAATATACTTCTCACCCGAAGCGGGTTTCCCCTGCTCACTGATTTTGGTCTCTCTGCCAAACAGGGAGAGAAAATACCGTCCAAAGGATCTGTAGGAAAACTAGCGCCTGAAATGCTCGTGTTTAAAGAGACCACTGCGGAGTTCGCAACAGATATGTGGGGATTAGGGCTTCTCTTTTACATGGCATTGAAAGGTAAAAATCCACTCCACGCTATTCAGCATGAGTTACACAAAAACTACCGCAATGGAAATGTGCACAATTTTCGCGCTAACCGCTTACTGGTTAGCATCATACTTACTGAGATGCGAGAGGAGCTTTCTCAGGAAGACCAATTTGAATGGCTCGTTGCGAGGCTTTTATCCGAAGATCCCGGGAACAGACCAATAGCAGAAGAAGCCAAGGCCGAAATTGATGAAATCTTAGCTCCGCTTCAGCAGGCTACACATACGCACAAGAATATGAAAAAGCGGAGCGGTAAAGTCAAAGGCTTGGAACGGACATTGCATGCCTGCACACTGGAGGCCAAGTAACAATGAATACACAATCACCCCCATCTATAAACAGTGTCCCAATCACATCTAACCCCACACCATCTTCTCCCTGCCACGTTTCGCATGACACATCAAAAATCCACCATCTCTTTATTACACATCTTCCTGTTCCTACGATCTCCGCTCTCGCCATTGTATCGCGCGCCCTAACCTATATCTCGTCTACTTTCAAGACAGCGTATAAAACGGCTCGCCTTACCTTCTCGCATTTTGTTGAGTTGTTACGAACTCCTAAAAACCCCTCGTTAGAGCAGAGGGGGGAGAGAGAAAGCCACCCCCATAGGAAGAGAAAATCCTCTTCAAGAAAGGTATCATCGAACACAGATTATGTTGGTTGGGGGACGGTACGATACAGATCCACTCATAGTTCTGAAATCACAGCTGAGGGTCAAGTGGCGGGAACAGAAAAAGCTGTGCCCATTCCAACAAGAGATTTAGCCGTAAAAGCACTTCTCAAGACACAGAAAATCATGGAACACTCTCTCGAAACTCCGCTAATCATCTCGCGGCGTAACACATGTGATAAAGCTCTTGCCTCCGTTCAAAATCGTGCACAAGACTGGATCCATTCATACGGAATGAGAGAGACCTTTGAAAGAGGATCTCCCGAAAAAGTCACCTTTGTTGAGCCTCCAAACTGCTTTATGCACAGCCTCACCTTGAGAGATGCACAGCGATTTGAGATATTTCGTCTTGGAGCCATGGTACACAAAAATGGATTCACACATATTTCCGATCTCTGCCAGTCCATAGAAACAGATTCTCCACCAGCTCAAGTTATGAAGCTACGAGAAGTTTTACAAAGAGGCTTTTACAAAAAGGAAAACAAACCCCTAACACAACATCAAAGGGAAGCGATCACTTCAGCCATTACTAATCTTGAAAATCCTAAAGAGGCTCTCATAGAGCGCCAGTTTGTTTTCCAACAACAGATGCTCTTTCTCCTAAACCAACAAATTCAATTCCATCCCCCACGCCACAAATCAACCTTTACCCTCTGCCATCAAACACTTCTCAATCCGTCTAAGGAGTCCCTTGAAAATTGCGGGTGGATGCATAATGAAAAGAACGAACTGGAGGATATGAGAGCTATCTTTGAGTGGTTCGACCAAAAAGAAATTATCTTCAGTTCTCAAGAAAGCGCTCCATATATAAGTGAAAGAGGTACCATTCACCTTCCAGCACCAAAAGGCATTGAGCCTGGAAAAAGAGTGAAACTGGAAACATGCCTCCTGAACACATCCGTGCAAAGACACACAAAGGAAGCCCTTAGATTCCAGCAAAAACTGAATAGTGATGGCATAAAAAAAGTTGAGCAACTTCTTATTAAACGAGCTCAAAAAATTCTCAATTCTCAGAGTACAACGCTTTCCGATCTTTTCGATGAGCTTTCGAAGAAGCAGCATAACCTCATGAACCGGGCAAGGTGGCTTACGTTACAGCAACTCAGAGATGCCATGGAGACCTTCTCAGACATATACCATTCTCTTACAAAGATTAAGAATATATCCAAAAAAGACTCTTCATACGATTTGGCCGTAGAGCTGGCAAAGGTGCTTCTATTAATCAATGTTCCTCTTTCATCAGGATGCTTGAGTGCCAAAGATAGAACTGGATATATGGTTGGAAAGTTAATGGTAGATCTTACAATACGCGATGTGAACGCCAAGGCTCTTTACTTTGAAAATTTATCTGAAAAAGTGGCCTATAGGCCAGCACAATACAAAAAATACATACAGATCGGAGCATTTTTTAGAGGGCAGGCTCAGGTTCTTCAGCCTTTTCTCTGTCGGGCCCTTGACAGCAACAGTATCGCCATGAAAATCGTCAGAGAAAATTGTGAACAGAGCTATCTTAAAGCCTTTGTTTTCCCAATCAAAACTTCTCTTAGATACACCTTTTCTCACTTGCGCAACTATCTAGGGAGAAAAAAAAACGGCTGAAAATTAAAATCCAAGTCGCGCCTCAGATTGAATCTTGCTTCTCTACTGTTATTCTTTCGTACCAAGTAGAAAGAGGCTCCAGAATTTCATGTGGCGAAGCTTTATGCAGACAGGGACTACCTGGACAGGTGCGCAAATAGCGACATCTTCTTTCAAACTTCTCCCCAAAATAACACCTGCCCTGGTAGGCTCCGTGTTGTAAACCCTCTGGCCCATATCGAGCAGCAGATGAGGGGCCGAAAATTCCAAAAGTGGGGGTCTTTGTTGTCGCCCCCAGGTGCAGAACCAAAGAATCCATCGAAACAACAGCACAAGCCCTATCCATAACATGTTGGAGAACAACAAGATCGGGCCTAAAGAGCACATGACTTGTCTGGGGAAACTTCTCTGCTAGTTTTCCTGTTAGCGAAAGCTCTTCATTTGTTCCGGCTACAAAAATATAATAAGGGGAAAACCGTTTCTGTACCCGAGAAAAGAGCTCCAAAAGCATTTCCAATCGGCAGGTTTTGCTCTTCCAATAAGAACCAGGCGCAACAATCCAGACAGGACACTGCTCTGGCCAGCGAGATAGTTCTAGTGAAATATCCTCCTCCTGCTCAGGCGCTGTCAAAAGCTGCACTGGAGACGGGGAAAAAGGAAAATGATCTTGAAAATACTCTTTAACCATCCAGAGATACTCACCACGAACGGACAGACCCGATGGCGGGACAAAGCGCGTATTCGTAGCAAGAACATTGGGCCACTCGGAAACTCTCTTCTTTGCGTATCCAACCTTAGTACCGGCCCGGGCTAAAAAGGTAACAAGGCCAGATTTGCAGTTTGCCTGAAAGTCAAAAGCCACATCCCAACGCTCTTTTCTAACTCTTTTACGTTGATTAAAAAATTCTCGTATACATGAAGGGTGAGGAAAGAGGGCACGAAGATGTGCCGAATCAAGTTCAATAACGGTATCTACCATGGGATGAGCATGAACCAGAGGAGCCGCTTTTTTCTCGACCGCCCAACCAATGCTCTCCACTCCCCGCTTCTTGAGATACTCCACAACACCAAACGTATGAAGTACATCGCCCAAAGATGACGTCTTTATAATGAGAGCGCGCATAATTTATTCCTAAATCCTGGTCCGAACAATGCTTTTATGGCAGGCATCATATCAGGTGGAATGCGAGCTGTCCATGAAAGCTCTGTTTCATATTCAGGATGAACAAAAGCAATCTTCCATGCATGGAGCAGATGGCGACTTGCTTTCCACGTACAACCAAATTGAGAGGCATATTTGTGGTCACCGAGAATTGGATGATCCATACTTGCCATATGCACACGCAACTGGTGAGTACGCCCTGTTACAGGTCGGAGAAAAACCAATGAGGCGGCATGAGTAGAAAGTACAACCCGAAAAATCGTTGTTGCCGCTTTTCCTGACATATCAATCGCGAACCTGGGATTAGCCCCCTCTTTGCGTTCAAGAGGCTTTTCGATGATTCCTTGCGACGGTTGCAGCTTCCCATCTACGAGAGCCAAATACCCCTTCTTTACTTCACGCTTTCTGAATCGCTCTTCCAAATATTTCTGAGTTTTTACATCCTTTGCAACAACAAAAACCCCAGAGGTCTGCTTATCAAGGCGATGTACAAGAAGAACCTTTTGTCCAAGCGCTTCATGTATATTTTTCGAATCAACAACAAGCCCTGATGGCTTATTTAAAATCATCAGATATTCGTCTTCATACATAACCTCAAGTGGGGACTCTTGTACCTCATGCAATACCACTTCAATCTGATCCCCAGATTCAACTATACCATTTGCAAGTCGCTGAATATAGCCATTGACAGAACAACACCCTTCATCAATGAGGCGACGGGCTTTTTTTCGGGAGGAAAGAGCCAAGGGAGTATGCTCAGCAATTACATTGGGAAGACGGTCTGATGGCCCTACATGAACCCACCGTTCTATTTTCATTATTGTTCCCCTACGTTATAGCCAATTTCAGCGGTTAGGAGCCGCCAACAAAGGACAACCAAACATACCTTCATTAAGCCACATTTATAAACGTGTGTTGGTCGAAATTTCTAAAATCATGATCTCCAGACCGCTCAACTACAGAATAGATCACCAAAATGGGGATTATACCGAAGGAAACTGGTGCAGGAAGCGAAGGTCATTTTCGGAAAAAAGGCGAATATCTTTAATGGCATGGCGAAGCATTATCATCCGTTCTATACCAAATCCCCATGCGTAGCCCTGATATTTTTCAGGGTCGATACCTACATTTCGAAGCACCTGGGCATGCACCATTCCGGCCCCACCGAGCTCTAACCATCCAGTATACTTACATAACTGACATCCCTTACCCGAGCAGGTACAGGATGCATCTACTTCAACTCCAGGTTCGACAAAAGGGAAATAGCTTGGTCGAAAACGGATCTTTACGTCATCGCGCTGAAAGTACTTATTCGCAAACTCCGTCAACGTCCATGCAAGATCCTGCATTGATGACGTCTCGTCAACGCACAGCCCTTCAATCTGGTGAAAGAAGACATGCGAACGAGCGCTTACTTCCTCGTTGCGAAAACAACGTCCGGGACAGACAATTCTAATTGGAGGAGAGGTTCTCTCCATGACACGTCCCTGAGCGTTGGACGTATGAGTTCGGAGAAGAACACCGGGTTCAATATAGAAAGTATCCTGCATATCTTTTGCCGGATGATCTTCAGCAAAATTGAGGACATCAAAGTTGTAGTAATCGGATTCAACTTGAGGACCGACCTGAACTGAAAATCCAAGATCTTTAAATATACGAACCTGATCTCGCAACGCGACAGATATTGGATGGGAAGCCCCAGCCCAGGATGATCGTCCAGGAAGAGTCACATCAATATGTTCTTGGGCAATTTGCTCTGCGCGTTGCTGTTCGAGAATCTGTCTTAGAAAACTTTCAATCTTCTCTTCGATATAATTTTTTAGCTTATTGATACGAGCGCCAAAATCCGCTTTTTCGTCAGCCTGGAGATCTTTCAGCTGCTTCATTTGTGCCTGAACAGCCCCTTTCCGTCCCAAGTACTTCAGTCTTAGAACTTCAACGTCGTCAGCAGTTCGACACTTCAAAAGCTCATGTTCAAACTGCTGTTGTAGCTCCTTCACCGCTATATCTCCACACTACGATTCCCCCACCGAGAAGCGGGAAAAAATGTTACCGAACAAGATGTTATGAATATAACTACAGACTGCCTTTCACGTGTTCGACGATAGCAGCAAATCCCTTAGGATCCTGTATTGCTATCTCGGACAGCACTTTCCTGTTGAGTGGTGTGTTAGCTCGATTCAAGCCATCGATCAACGAGCTGTACGAAATACCATTCATTTTGGCAGCTACACTCAATCGAGATATCCACAAACGGCGGAAATCCCGCTTTTTCAATTTTCTGTGGCGATAGTTTTCGGAAAGAGCGCGAGTAACCGCCTCTTTCGTCAGTGCCATATGATTTTTACGATCTCCCCAAAATCCCTTGGCAAGACGACTCATTCGCTTTTTTCGACGATGCGATGCTACTGCACTAGTTGCTCTAACCATGTGGTAATCCCCTTCCTTCCTACATTCCCATTAGACGTGAATATGTCTTCGTGTGGGCCTCATCAAGCAGCGCAGATTTGGACAGCTGTCGTTTGCGCTTAGATGTCTTCCCAGAAAGAAGATGTCTCTTTCCAGGATGGTTTCGCTTAAGCTTTCCAGAGGCTGTTGCCTTAAATCTTGCCGCAACGGCTTTTACAGTCTTCATCTTTGTCACAACGCTGCAACTCCTTACAATAACAAAAACACACAAATCATAAAATTAAGCCCGGTCTCTCCTCTTTGAGCGCCTAAACTCTCTCTCAAGTCGATACATTCCAAACCAAAACCGCTGATCATCTAGAGACCCAGCTATAGAATTTGAAAGAACCAACAACTCAGGATATAAAAAACAATCACCTAGGCCATATCGCAACTATCATACTCGATCTCTAGCCTATGAATCAAGCACCTATTTCTTTCGTCCGGCAGGGGCCAGGACCATACCCAAGAACTTCCCGAAAAGTTTTGGTGCTGATTCAACCATAGCCACGGGTTCAAGATAATCCACAATTCTCGTCATTAATCGCTGACCGACTTCAGGGTGTGCTATCTCTCTTCCCCTAAATCTGCATGAAAACTTCACTTTGTTGCCTTTTTCAAGAAACCCTTTCGCTTGACGAAGCTTTACATCAAAATCATGCTCAGAAATATTAGGACTAACCTTGACTTCTTTAACCTTAATCTGGTGCTGTGTCTTTCGGTTTTCTCTTTCTCTCTTTGTCTGATCGTAGCGAAATTTTCCATAATCAATAATTTTACACACTGGTGGAGACGAGGTGGAAACAACCTCAACCAGATCAAGACCTGCTTCCTTAGCAAGGGCCATAGCCTCTTGAATCGACAACACTCCAAGCTGCTCACCTTCTTCGTTAATCACGCGAGCACGAGGAGCCCGAATCTCATGGTTAATTCTCAAACGATCTTTCCTCTCGGTTCTGCCTCAAATCGCCCTCAAACCAAAAAGAACGAAATTGGCACCCCATAAACACTACAATGGGATATGGCTGACTCGAACAGCCGACCTCCACGATGTCAACGTGGCGCTCTAACCAACTGAGCTAATACCCCGACAGATGCGCAAGGTAGTATAGCGACATTTGAACAAAATCTACAATACCAGATCCTGAAAAAGTATATCTTTTCCCTTGAACCCTTGATTGTGATCTGTCTCTCACATAGGTTGAAGGGGTGGGAATACACGAGCGTTTCAACGAAGCCAAGTTTTTAACTCAGGCAAGGAGAAAGACGAAGTATATGTTCTTCCGCAACTAGTCTGTATGTGAGACAGGTCTCAATCAGAGGTTTGAGGATTAGTTTATACCCAGGTTGCGCCCCCAAAGGAAGATCAATGTCTTTTCCAAGGGGGAGGCTTTATTTTGTGTACTTTACTGGGAAGAGTTTCCTTGGTTAACTGGCTCTTGGCTTCCTTCAGAGGGTTCACAAGTCCATCCATCTACCCATGTCCGCGCTTTGTCTATGTTAGCTTGAGAAACAAGCTCGCTCAAATATTTCTGAGCCTCTTCAGGCAATAAAGAGAAATAGTTGAGGGTGAAAATAAGCAAAACAGCGGCCGCTACAACAACGGCAACTTTAAACAAAAGCTTAGCCATGCTCCATATCAATACCAGAAAAGCGAGAACAACACAGACCAAAACTACCCATTGACCAATCTCCCACATGGGAATACCTCCTACACGTAAAGTGGCTTTACTTTTCTCATACACCCCGAAAGATAAATACTCAAATACTTTAGATGAGTCTCCACTGAAAATCCAAGCCTGAGGCATCTATCGTTCCTTCATACAGATTGTGACACCTTCAAAGCGGTAGATCGTGTCGACAGAACTCTGTCTTTTTTTTCTCACAATTATTAGGATGAGAGTCCACCTCGTCGAAAAAAACAGGAGAATAGACGTGAGCATAGAAGGATCCTCATTTAAAACAACAGCGGCTAAATACCCTGTGGGACTTGAGCAGCAGGCTCAGCAGGTAGCGAATCAAGAGCAACTCATCGCTACGTTTTTCGTATCGGGTAAAGGAACACAAGGTGTCATTTTACAAAGAGGCCCCGAAAAAGAACGGGTATGCAAAGTCTCCTTTTCGATGGATGGCGAAGCAAGTCCTGTAATCAAAGGTACCATCCCAGAAAAACTCGCGGTGGTTGTAGAGCATATTACTTTTTGTTTCAAAAGATCTGCTTCTGCTCCTGGATTTCAACTGCCCCCCGAGGGATTACAATACCTTAGTGCTCCCGTATGGAAATATGGAGACAACCCCTCAACCCCGGGAGCGCCAGAAATGGACATAGAGGCCTTTATGGAGTCGCATTACTGCTAGAAAGCCAATCCCCATTTTGAATGAATCGATTCTGCAGTGACGGTCATCGCATTTTTACCACAGATTAGGCGCAATCAGGGGCGGCAATCGTTCAAACGTGGGAACAAAAATGGGTGTATAGCAGATCCACGGTCTCTTCAGGAGCCCAGGAGGAGCCAAAAACAGCCTTGGGCCGCACGCTTCCATGAAAATCAGAACCCCCTGTAATAAAAAGGTTATGTTGGTGGGCAATCTCTACCCAGCGCCTATTTTCAGCCGGGGACATCATCGCATAGTACGCTTCAATCCCATCAAAATCGAGAGTAAGAAGATCGCGAACAAGTGATCCTTTTCTAATCAAATGGGGGTGCGCAATTACAGCCTTACCTCCAGCCTCATGTATTGCCCGTATAGCCTGCTCTGCTGTCCACCGCTTTCCACTTTCATAACAAAGTTTTCCCTCCCCAAGATACCTTTTAAAGGCTTCTACTATGTCGCCAACATAGCTCTTCTCAACCAATACCCGAGCAATATGGGGACGGCCAAACGTCACTGCGTCAGGAGAAAGGGAGATGACCTCTTCCATAGTCACCTCCATTCCCTGTTTCTTAAGTTTTTCTAGGATGATAGCATTGCGCTCTTCTCGTCTTTTTCGATGAACAGCACAAAACTCATCTAACGACGTTGTTTTTCGATCAAACGCATAGCCAAGAACATGGACAGACTCACCAAAGTGTTCTGAAGATATCTCAACACCAGGAATAAGCTGTATGCCGTTTGATCTTGCGTAGGAAAGAACTTCATCGAAAGCACATACCGTATCGTGATCTGTTATTGAAAGCGCACCGAAATCTGATTTCAACGCCATATCCACAAGCTCTCTAGGAGTAAATGTTCCATCTGAATACAGGCTATGAGTGTGCAAGTCGCCTCTCATTATTCCTCCGATCTCTCAGCCACAATTCGCACTTCAGGATCTAACATAATACCACTTTTTGCACAGACGGTTTCACGGATGTGATTCATGAGTTCTAAGACATCTGACGAGCGAGCATTACCCGTATTTACGATAAAGTTAGCGTGCACTGTTGAGACCTGAGCACCGCCAACGCATGCCCCTTTTAGTCCTGACTCTTCGATAAGCCTCCCAGCCGAGGACCCCGGAGGATTCCGAAAGCAACAACCTGAAGATTTTGCATTATACGGCTGCGTTTTTTTTCGCTTTTCTAACATCTCTTTTTGTCTTTGTAATGCACCTGTCGATGCGACTAGTTGAAAAGTAACAGCGGTGATAGCCCCTTTCATTCCTTGAAAAGATGACGAACGGTACCCACATTCAATATTTTCTCTTAAGATAGATCTTTTTTCTCCACTTTCGTTCATATATTCAACGCTATGAATCACATCAGCTGTGCACTGCCCATTGGCACCGGCATTCATATAGGCCGCACCACCTACAGATCCTGGAATTCCTGCAGCAAACTCTAAACCCTTCCACCCAGCTCTTGCACTCTCAACCCCAAGACGGGAAAAACTATATCCCGATCCAACGACAACTCTTCCTGATTCTTCGAAAGTACAATGCGCGATATTATTTCGAATGACAAGTCCGTCGAACCCCCCATCTGAAAAAAGGCAGTTTGACCCCCTCCCCACAACTAACACCCGTGTTCCTGTTGCAGAGGACCACTCAAATGCCTCTTGCAGCATAGAGACACTATTAATTTCAATGAAAAGCCGCGCTGGCCCCCCTATACCAAATGTTGACACTTGCGAAAGAGCAACATCTTCTCGACAACATGATAAAAATCCCATACCACCTCAACCATAAGTGACGGGCATTCTAACAAATGAGCAATGATTAAGACGACCATTTCAGCGCCCAAAAAGCCCTACCCAAACAGAGCATGTAAAAAAATAACTTGACTGTCGACACGAGCATACATATAACTGTACATGTTTTATTTTGCGTTCGATCTAAAAGGAAACCTATACACAGTTTTGAGAGATCATAAAGTAAACGCCACAAGTACCTGTTATGCAAAGTAAATATTTACCTCATTCACATTTTAACAAGCCCAGGAGGCCCGATATGAAACCGTTTCTTTTACTCATTATGAGCCTGTATTCAATGGCAGTTGCATGTCCACTTGCAGCCCAGCTTACACTGCACACAAAGGGACATCATAAACGTCACCGCCACAAATCATCCCACTATAAAGAGATTGAACCAGAGCAAATCATTGGCCCTACTGGACCTACAGGTCCGTGTGGAATACAGGGAGAGAAAGGACCGCCCGGAAAACAGGGCCCTCGAGGTTATAGGGGGGCTACTGGACCGGCAACTTTCAACAAAATTGCCTATGCCGAATGGGTTAAACCAGACTCTTCTGCCAATAGCAAAACGGTTTCCATTCATCTGGACTCGACTTCAGGAAGATCAGACCGCATCCCGTTAACATACACAAGAAGCAGCGGTTCGTTTGCTGAATTCAGCGAGCCTCCCATAGGGGGCTTCAAAATCGCTGAAAATGGACAATATCTTGTCAGTTACGAAGTCACGGGCATTATATCGTCAAAAGATAGAACCCATACGAGTGCTCTTCCCACTTTGTATCTTTTCACAAACGTGCAATCGGGAACTGATAACTACCGCCGTGGGCACGAACCTTTTTCCACCACACCGTTTGTAAATGAGGTGCACGCCACGGCCAAGGGATCAACTATTCTCGAACTATCACAAAACGATCTGGTCTCTTTACATGTGTGGCATAAAATTGCCGATAGCAGTTGTGCCGAGGTGGATTATTGCTTTTGCCTAACTAATAACGAGCCCAATGCTGTCAACAGAGCCTATTTAATGATTCAAAAGCTCGACTAGGCCTGATTGTAACCTAATCCGTGGTCAGACCTACTAGAGAACGTGTAAGAGGGATTTTCAGCTAGTAATGTCTGACCACGTACACTCCTATCTTTTTCAGAAAAACTAAGAGTGTTCACCGTGGATCAAGCACGATCTGGAGGATCATCGCTCAGAGAAAACCGTTCATATGCCTCTTTTAAAGCGACAGGCTGCTCTTCATCGAAAGAGAGCCCCTCATGAGAGCAGATGGCACCCAAAAGGGCATGAATAAAGGTGGCTGCCTCCTCAGATGCGAATTTCTTGGCCAGCCTCTTTGCTTCTGCAAAGACAACCTTGGGGGGGATTTTTTTTTCAATGACAAGATCATAAATACCAAGACGGGCAATAGATCTTTCTACTGAACCTATTCGCTCAATACGATACTCATGACACACCTTTGAAAGCAGGTCATTACAACGTTTTATCTCGTGTAACACCTCCTGCGCTTTTTGCGCCGCACGACGAACATGAGAAGAGGCCACTTTACATTCTCGAGAAACTAATGCAATGAGCTCGTTTGAAATTTCTTTCTGATTTGCATCAACACTGTAGAGGAGAAGCAACACAATCTCGCGCATTTTGCGCGGATCTAAAGATAGTTTTTTTTCACTTTGATCAGTATCCATGGGGATGATTATACACAAACGATCGCAACTGTTCCAGTTTTTCTATACCTCGATCATAGAGAAATGTCTTAAGTTCGGCATAATCGGAAGAAATCTTTTGATTAGAAACGTAGTTACTAAGTGTAGAGGAAAAAAGAACGTCCAGTGAAATTTTATGCTGCTTCAAATACTCTGTAGCCTCTTCTCGATTTTTAGGAGGAACAAAGTTGAGAACGACGTAATTGAAAAGATTCTGATGAGCGGTAGATTTTTTAAGCCCCCCAATGGTATCAAAATGTTTCTTTCCAACAGCAACTTCCTCAGACGCACCACCCTGGCTCTTCATTGCTGAGAACTCTATGGTGCGATTGGCCAACGACTCTATGAGACTTTCACTACCGCTTTGTTGCAAAGAGGCAAAGAGAGCGTTAGCCCTTGTCCCAAGGGCATCGAACCGTTGCCTGTGGAACGAGACCAAACATTCACTGACGCCCCACTTACTAAAATCATTGTTCTCTAGCGATCTTTTATATTGTCCAATGTAACGGCAAAGACCGACAGGAATCTCTTTTCCACCACCACGAAAAAGCTCTTGAAGTTTTCGCAATCTCGATGACGCTTCGAGTTTTTCTTCTTTCGATGAAAAGGGACCTTTTTTCAGCCCATCGCATAACTCATTTTTTTCCCGTTCTGCCTCATCTAACATTACCTCTATCTGGTTCTCCCATTCATCGAGCTTCTTAAAAAGCGGGTCAGTAGTTTCAAGAAATTCATGACCAGTCACAGCAAGCCAATCGAGAAACCTCTCGGACTCATAAATGCGTCGACAGGCGTAATCAACAAGACCAAGCACAGCCGAAGCAGAATCACTTGGCGAAGGCTTATCAAGAAGTCCAATAGCATGTTTGGCCACATCCCTAAAATTTACCACGAACAAATCTATAGAATTTGTAGGTTCACTTGAAAGAGCAAGATATATATCTATAAGCCCCCATACAAATTCAATCGAGGGCTCCTCCTCGCGATCGTCGAACCTACGGTACACCTCTTCGAAAGCGGCCTTCCAGTCTTTATTGGCAGCATTACTAGCAAGTTGTCTTAGTCGAACCGAGGCAGGAACCCTTCCTCTTTTTGCCAGCGAATTTACTTTGCGCCTCATTTTCTTTCCCTTTTCTGCCTCTCCACGTTCACGATAGATGATCTCGAGCTCCTGAGCCACACGTACACTTGAAGACCGCCTAAGAGCCTTTTGGTAGCATTCTACAGCTTTTTCGTGGTGCGAAATTTCGGCATAAAGATCACCAAGGATCTCTAAGATAACAAACCGTCTGGGAAAGTGCACACGGAGGTACTCAAGTCCATGTATGGAATCGGCTATAGAGGGAAATTTTCCAGGGCGTGAAAAGCAGCTCACACACTTTGCAAAAAATTGTTCCCAAACACTGTTTGCTTTCCGTGATAACTCGCTATATTTTTTGCTCGATGAAGACCAGGGCAAGCAAGAAAAAAACTTCCAACCAAATGGCGCTGATTTCGAAATCTGCTGCTGTAAGCTTGTATAGGCGTTGCGAACCTTTTCAATCTGCTCGCGTGATGGTTCCTCGTCACACTTCGAAATAAGCTCTTGGTATAACGAAGAGCAGCTTTTATCAAAAGAAAAAAGAGTAGAATCATTTACCACCAGCATATTTATCCCTCCCTTGAAAACCAACTCGCTATTTCGTACGCTCCTACAACAGCAGCTGTCTCGGCTCGTAAAATATTTTCATGCAAAATAACAGGCTCCCCACTTTGAGAAAGCAAAGCCCTCTCATGATCACTCCACCCCTTCTCAGGACCTATGCACAAAGAGACACTCTCCTTACTGGAACAAGATAGTCTCTTTGATAATGGTTGTGCATCACGCGTAGGATCTGCCCACAAAATCGGACCAGGAACTATCTCTACGACTTCTTTTAACCCCCTCACAATCTCAAGACTAGGGCTAAAAACTCTACCACACTGCTTAACTGCCGCTTTTATTAACGCCCGAATACGTCGAATTTTAGCTTCGGAAATCTTTTTTATCTCTGAACCTTCAGCAGCAAAAAGGACAAAATGGTCGACTCCCACCTCCACACCCTTTTCGATAGCAAAATCCAGGTGGTTCGGTCGCAAATTAGCCATAACAAGCCATAACTGTTCTTGAGGTTGTAATACTCTATCACCAGTGAGAACCTGAAGTCGAACAGAGCTTTTTTCTACACTTTCTACTCGAGCCTGAGCAACCCACCCCTTGCCGTTGATAAGGCTCACCCTCTCGCCAACTTTCACCCTCATAACTCGACGTGCGTGATATGCCTCATCACCGCGAAGTACTACCTCTGCCCCACATTCAAACTGCTCAACATCTACGAAAAACCTAAAGCTCCCCATCATCCCCCCCTATCGGACGACGCCTTTATAGACGGTAGCCTTCTCGGGATCGATCGTAACAAGCTCTGAATCTTCAAGGGAACCAAAGGCCCCATCGACACCGATGATAACAGATTTCCCTTTATCTCGGCACACTTGCAGGAGGCGCTCTTCAGCCTCCCGATCTTTAGAAAAAGTTTGTAAAATTACACCGGCAGACTCACAAACAGCAGGGAGAAGTTCGTCATTGAACCTCGTTAAAACAACAATGGCACCTCGCAGAGAGCAAGGGCGAGAAGTACCAGGAATAAGAAGGGCAGGACCATGAACACGGCCTCCCTCACCTTTGGACCCCCTAGCAAGAACATCACCAATACTTTCAACAACAATGGTATTGCTCGTTCCCGGCACCCAAAAGGGAAAGCCGGCTGTTATAACTACGACATCACCGTATGAGATAAAGTTGTTTTTCATAGCCCACTTATTGGCATACAATTGGGCCTCATCGATGGTAGAACAGTTTTCCTCGCATTGTACGGGTATGACTCCCCACAAAAGCGAAAGCTGATGATACGTACAGAGATCGGTAGTGAAGGCAATAATGGGCATTTTTGGTTTTAATCGAGAGATAAGCTGCGCTGTTGTGCCACTGTGAGTGAAGCTAAAGATGGCTTTTGCTCCAAGACTATCTGCGGTCTTTACTGCAGAGAGTGTCAGTGCAGACGGAACATCATGATATGAAAGTTTAGTGTGAAGATCGAAAAAAGAATCGTATGAAAAATCTTCTTCAGCCTCAAGGGCAACACTTCGCATTGTCTTTACGGTCTCAATAGGGTATTTCCCAACCGCCGTCTCGCCAGAGAGCATGACAGCAGAAGTTCCGTCATAGATGGCGTTGGCAACGTCGGACACTTCTGCCCGAGTTGGTCTTGGATTTGTCATCATAGATTCGAGCATCTGGGTTGCGGTAACTACAGGCTTCCCTATCAAATTGCATTTCTTAATCATCATCTTCTGTAGTTTTGGCACCTGACTGATGGGAACTTCCACTCCCAAATCTCCTCTGGCAACCATGATCCCATCGGCTACATGGAGGATACTCTCAAAATTCAGAATCCCTTCAGCACTTTCGATCTTTGCCAATACAAGCACTTCCGAACAACCTAACTTTGCCAAAAGCTTTTTTATCTCTAACACGTTATCTGCCGTTCGTATAAAAGAAGCGGCGATAATATCTGCCCCTTCTGCACAGCCAAGAGTGATATCAGCAACATCTTTTTCTGTAACAGAGGGAAGGGCGACCTGTATTCCGGGGATATTTATTCCCTTTGAAGAAAGGATAACCCCTGCATTCAAAAATTCAACCGTTACCCCTTCTCCCTCTCGCTCAATAACTTTTGCTTGGAGGTATCCATTATCGATGAGAATACGCGTTCCAACCTCAACGCTTTCTAAAACAACGGGAGGTCGCACAGGAACACAACCACTTTTTTCGTTACCCTCGCCAACAAGAGTAAGGCGACTGCCCGCACAGACAGATATTCCCCCCTCTTTGATCTGCCCTGTACGCATTTCAGGACCCCGTGTATCGATCATTATAGCAACGGAAGCGCCAGTACGCTCTCTGGCCTCTTTGAGACGACCCATTGTCTCTTTATGCTCTTCGTAGGAACCGTGACTGAAATTCACTCGGGCAACACTCATCCCGTTTCGAATCAACTCTTCCATGCTCTCGACGGTGTTGACGGCAGGGCCTATCGTGCAAATAATTTTTGTCCTCGTACTCATTGATCTCCTATCGTTTTCGTTGCGTACCACAAGGAAACATCGGGCGCTCTTTTCCACGCAATCGAAAAGCGTTTTTCTTCGCTAGCGCACATTTTATACCCCCTCTTTTTTTGCGCTCTTCCCCTACTTTTGCGCAAACAGATTTCCCCTCATGTACAAAGAAAGATTATACACCCAATACCGAAGATGGGGAGAGACCTGAGTTATATGCAGCTCAAAAGCCAAAGCATCCCCCTTTTTTAGGGAGGTAAAACGTGAAGATTTTGGTGACAATCATGGCACACCTTCCCCCAAGCTTCTTTCAAAAAGTACATTTCCTTGAGGCAGTCGGCAAAGCCTACAAAAAGAAGATCCTTGAGACCATCAATTCCATAAACGAGCAGTTAGTTTCCATGGCATGAGAAAGATTTCCTAAATGGCACATCCCCCCGATCAGATCCAATACTCCGGAGAGATGATATTTCATCTCGTGCCTGTGATCGGACGCACCAGATAAGAGAAATAATCGAAAGAAATGCATTAGGCAAGTGCTAGAGTCATAACACATTAAAAAACAACACGTTAGCTCCTCTCAAAACCAACAATTAAACCCTTATAAAAATCTTTAGATTAATGCGATCAATAAATTAAACATTATGGTAATTAGAAAATTATAAGTAAAAACCTGAAGGAGGTTTTATATGACAAACCCTATTAATAATATACAAGACGTCTGCCGGCAGTACGAAGCTGCGGTAGAGAAAAAGAAAGGTCAATTAACGACGCAAGAATTTTCCAAGTTTATCGAAGACCTCACGTTTGCCGAAGACATTGCGCGGGGCGACGTTGCTCGCGAGCTCCAACATACTGTGAGCGTGCAGGGTAAGGCTGACATTTTAGCCAGAGAATATGCAAAGTTTGCTAAAAAGGAATCCTCCAACGAAGAAACCAGAATCTTTGCTCTCAAATCAATTCCAACAGCTACGCTGGGACGAAAGGCCAGAGCAATGGTTAGAACGGCCCTCAACACACTTTCAAAAAGTGGCCATACTTCGCCCTTTATCAATCGGGTCCTAGAAGCGATCAACTCCATTAAAATGTGGGCAAAAGGATTGTCAGGAGATGTCAGAAGCAGTATTTTAAAAGACCTAGAATCACTACAAACGGCGACAGACTCAGGAGAAATTGCTAAAGTCAAAGGCCGGCTAACGAGCATGCACTCAAGAGTAGATGAATTTCTTAGAACTCGTGAAAATGAACCAGGCTTTGACAACCTCAAAAAAATTAGAGAAGAACTAACAAATGTACTCAACAAAGCCCCTGATAAGGCCCCTGAGACGGAAGCGGAAGGAGAGATCGAAGTCGAGCCAAAGCTCGAGTCTCCACCACCGCCTGCTGAAACCATAAGCGCCGCTCCACCACCACCCCCTGCCACGGAGCCAATCGTGAAAACAGAGGGCGAGGCTGAATGGTCACCCGCTGCTAAGATCATTGCTCAAGACCTCGCCGAATTTGAAAAAAGCAATGAGTGGGAAGAGGTAAAGAGAAAATATAATGATAACATTACAGGCGCCGCGGACGCCAATGACCTCCTTGATGAGGTGGGCCTCACGGGAAATGCTTCGGACCGCCACAAGGTTCTGCGGCTTACAAAATACGTAATTGGTCAGGCACGGCGAAGTGGTGAACACCACATTGACAATGCCGAGCATCTCATAAAAAAATCCCTTGAATTGTACTCAGCAAGCGATGACAGAGAGGCGACAAAAGCTGAAATTTTAGAGGTCGTCAACGCAAAAGGTGGAAATCGTAGCGCTAAGGCTCGTCTAAAAAAACTTTTATCCAGCTAAAACACCCCTAAAAAGCCCCGGGAACACTCTTGGGGCACCTAATTTGCATATTTTGAGGTGACATATGTCAACACTTTCGTCAACAGAGGCATTTGAATTTTGTAGTAAGGTCTACGAGGAGCTTGAAGAAGAGGGAAAGACCCTCGGTACTACCATCGACGATATGGCCAAGGCTATTGCAAAAGTGGCCCCACACTATAGTGGAATTTCAATTCCAACGGTTGATGAGAGGAAAACCCTCGAATCATTCTCTGGCATTCTCGCCCTGGCAAGCTTCGATAAAAAGGGAAAGGGATCTTCCGCAGAGAATTTAAGTACAATGTTTACACAGCTTTCAGCCTTTGGGGAACTCTCCGAAAAAGCAAGATATACGGCCCGAATAGGAGAAAAAAGGTTTTCAGGGGAAACTCCCTCAAGTGTTGAAGAGTTTCTTCTCTATATGAAAGAGGCAATTGCAAGTGCAGAATTTTCGGCCTATAGGCTCACAAGGGATCTTCGCCACCCTATTTTGGAGAAATTAAGCCAAGCCCGAGGGCTGCTCGAAAGTTGTGGCACACAAAAGCTGGAAAATGTTCACGAAAAGCTCCAAGAAGCAAAAAAGCTTGCCGATGAGATCATAGTTCCCAAAACACCCACATACCTAACGGCATTGCAAGGCGATCTTGCAAGGGCCATCTCCGAACTCAGTGAATTTAATGAGGGTAAGGATCCAATGGAAACCGCAGCACTGATTATCAAGAGAAAGGGGTATACTATAGAAAAAACCATCCTTTCATAAATTTTACTCAACCTTAACGTAATATCCACATCCTTGTCATAGGGTAAAAGGACCTTAAGTCTTGCGAAAAAGGATATAAGAAAGCTTTATCGTTGCTAGAGTTTGCTAACTCTAGAGAGGCCACTTTTGTATCAAACTCAAGTTGCGCCCTATCCCTTTTAAGGGCTGAGCGAGACGAATAAGGTACAAGTGTTGCGACGAAGACAAGGTTTTTACCTTGCCGAGGAGTAACGCGAAGTAAATTATTTGTCGCAGCCAACCCTT